>JAEAMF010000432.1_pt1 | contig 53899 bp, 34 predicted proteins | sample 8958721 | NCBI WGS metagenome assembly JAEAMF01 (sample SAMN16933255, study PRJNA681124) | bioreactor sludge metagenome | isolation source: anaerobic bioreactor treating anionic surfactant - SDBS | place: India: Bengaluru | collected 2019-02-28
GGGGCGTCGCCGTCTTGACTGGAGTCAGCGTGGGTTGAGGCGTCGGCGTCAGGGGCGTCGCCGTCTTGACCGGCGTCAACGTGGGTTGAGGAGTGGGTGTCGCGGTCTTCTGGGGCGTCCGGGTGGGTGCCGGAGTGGGCGGCGCAAAGGTGGGCCCCGGCGTGGGCGGAGCAAAGGTGGGTGCCGGCGTCGGGGGCGGGGGCGTCTTGACCGGCGTAAGAGTGGGTTGAGGCGTAGGCGTGGCGGTCTTTTGCGGTGTCAGAGTCGGCTGAGGCGTCGGCGTCAGGGGTGTCGGCGTGGGCAGGTCGGTAGTGTAGCGGATGGCCAGTCCATCGGCGACCGGACCCGGATCCTCGACCGGTGAGCACCAGTATTGGAGGGCGTCGGTGCCGTCGCCGTTCTCGATCCCCAGCGTCGCGGAGCGGCCGTCGGCGTAGAGGGAGCCGCTGTTGCTCATCGTGTTGAACTGGACCGTGATGTCGTTGGTCCCCTCGGAGAGGATGACCTGGAAGGTGAGACGGGAACCGGGGTCGCTGATGTGGGGCACCCGATAATACTCGAGGATGAAATCCCGGTCGGGGGCTACCCCCTGGGTCTGGTAGTAAACCTTCGCCTCGGGGTAGTTGGCAGAGGGGTCGAGATCGTCCCAGAAGGCGCAGACGATGTCGTTGGGGTCGCTCGGGTCCGGGAGGCAGACATTGTTGTATTCCGAGCAACCCGCGGAGGCGAAGGTCAAGAAGCCGTTGGTGGAGACCACCACCTCGATGTAGGTGTTGCCGTAGAAATCGAAATCGAAGCCGATGGGAGCCCCGTCGCAGGCGTCGTCGTTCCAGGTCAGGTTCTCCAACTCGGTCCCCGATCCCCCCTGGGGCGGGGCGATCTCGATCCAGGAGTACATCTCCTGGGGGGCGGGGAGCTTGCCGTCGATCCACTGGTAGCCGTAGGTGTCGGGTCCGCCGGTGGCGGCGGGGGCGGAGGCGGAGAGGAAAAGAACGGGCAACAGACACAGGCGGGACACTAGTTTCAAGCTGATCTCCTTCAAGGTTCGGCGGGGAAGTAATCTTTTAAAATGATATCAAAAGCGGGAGCCGGAGGCAATCTTTTTGGGCCATGATGGAAGGGGGACGGGGTTTAATTGTTAAGTTCAACTTAACAATTAAACCCCGTCCCTAGTCCCACGCGGGCGGCCGATTCGCGACGATTCGCGTGGATTCGTGGTTAAAAAGCGACGGCCGCGAGCCATATCGGCTAGGAGCCGGAGAAGAAGGCGGCGACGCGGGGGTCGGCGGGGGCGAGGACGCGGGCGCGGGCGAACCATTTCCCGGCCGCCTCCCGATCGCCAGCTCGGCGCTTGAGCATCCCGAGGTTGATGAAGGCCTCGGGGTTCGCGGGAAAAGCGCGCGCGATCTCGAGAAAAAGCTCTTCCGCCCGATCGACTTCGCCCGTCCGGACGAGGAGGACGCCCAGCCCGTTGGCGGCGTCGAGGTTCCCCGGGTCGAGACGCCGGGCGGCCTCCAGCTCCCGCCGGGCTTCGGCATACCATCCCATCCGGGCGAGGAGGACGCCCAGGTTCCCCCGGGCCGCCGAGGAGCGGGGAGCGAGCGCGACCGCCTTCTCGAAAGCCTCCCGGGCGCCCCGTTGATCGCCTTTGAGCTTCCGGACCACGCCGAGGTTGGACCAGAGGGAGGCCGAGGGGTGGAGCGCGAGCGCGCGGAGGTAAGCCTTCTCCGCCCGGTCGAACTCGCGCGAGCGCTTGCAGGCTTCGGCGAGATCGACCAGTATCTCCACTCGATCCGGGAGGCGCTGCAGCGCCTCCTCGAACTCCGCAATGGCTTCCCGCCCCCGGCCCATGGCCGCCAGCGTCTTGCCCCGGTTGTGGCGGACCGCCCCCGGCGGCGCGCCGGCGGCGAGTTCCTGCCCCAGGAGGGAGAGCGATTCCTCGAGGCGGCCGGCCTGGCGCAAGGCCGCCGCCAGGTTGACCTGGAGGCGGGGGACGGGGCCGGAGAGAGAGATGGCGCGCTCCAGACACTCCACCGCTTCGGCGTGCCGTCCCGAGCGGCTCAGGCAGACGCCGAGGTTGGACCAGAGCAGGGGGGCCCGCGGGCTTGACCGGAGAGCGTCGGCGAAGAGCCCCGCCTCGTCGCGCCAGACCGGGTTGCGGCGCACGGTCAGAACGGCCAGGACCAGGACGGCCAGGGCCGCGGCCGGACGGGCGCAACGCCCCCTGAGAACGGAGTGGAGGAGGGCGACGCCGACGGCGATCAGGGCGATCGAGGGTCCGTAGAGGAAACGCTCCGCGGCGGGGAAGCCCATGTCGGCCGGTCCGCTGATCCGGACCACGTTGGCCAGGGGGGCGAGGGAGAGGAGGGCGAAGGCCGCGGCGAAGGCAAGGGGGCGGTCGGACCGGCGCCAGGACCGGAAGAGCGCCGCCAGCATCAGGGCGAGGAGCGCGGCGCCGGCCGCGGCGCGCGGGTCGAGGAGGGAGCGCGCCAGCGGGTTGGTGATGTAGGCGGAGAGGCGGAAAGGGAAGACCATCTTCCCCGCGTAGAGGAAGAGCGTGGAGAGAGATGAGAAAAGCGTCTCCCCCGGGGTCAGGAGCGCGACCGAGCCGGCCTTGACGTCGGCAATCCCGAAGCGGCCAGCGAGGTAAAAACCGAGGCAGGTCCCGAAGAGGAGGGCCAGTTTCCAGGCCCGCTGACGGGACCAGGACGGCTCGAGCGCCGCGAGGTATGCGGCGGCGACGAGGGGGAGGATGAGCGAGGACTCCTTGGCGAAAAGGGAGAGCAGAAAGAAGAGGAGAGCCAGGGGGAGCCCTCCCCGCCAGCGCGGCGCCGCGGCAAGGGCGAGGAGGCTGGCGAGAAGGAAGAGGGTGGCGATGAGATCCGTCCGCCCCGAGATCCAGGAGACCGATTCGGCGTGGACGGGGTGGACGGCGAAGAGGAGAGCCGAGACGAGGGCGACGCCCTCCCGGCGGCGGAAGACGCGGGAGAGAAAGAGGAAGACCAGGACCGAGACCAGGGCGTGGAGCAAGATATTGGTCAGATGGTAGCCGAATGGGCTTACTCCCCAGAAAGCAAAGTCGGCGAGGAAGGAAAGGCTGATCAGGGGGCGGTAGTAGCCGTATTTGATCTCCTCGTCGGCGTGCTCGAAGTAGTCGCGGAGGAAGAAGCGGGAGAAATACTTGGGGTGCTGGACCTGGTAGTCCTGAAGGATCAGCGTCCGGTCGTCCCAAACGAAGTCGCCCGGGAGGCTGTTCAGGAAGGGGAGGATGGCCGCGAGGGCGACCAGGAAGACGGCGCTTCTTCTGCTCGGAGGGGAGGTCGCCATGGCGGGAGGTCCCCGGAAGGATCAGTTCAGGTATCCCAACGAGCGGAGTTGCTTGGTCTCCCGCTCTCCGAGCGGACCGCCCGACGGGGGCGCGGCGAAGGCAGGGTGGGCCTTCCGCCATTCCTCCAGCTCCCCCTCCATCCGCGCGGCCCGGGAGGCCTCCTCCCGGGCCAGGTTCCGCTTCTCCTCCGGGTCCCGCACGAGGTCGTAGAGGGCGCACCCGTCAGCCTCCCCGGCCCCGCGCACGAACTTCCAGTCCCCCCGCCGCAGGGACGCCTGCCGCCGGTCGGGACCGGCCCGGTTGAGCTCGGCGAGGATCGCCCGGTCCCCCTCCGGGGGAGCTCCATCCATCAGGGGGAGGAGAGACCGCCCCTGAAGACCCGCGGGCGGCGCCACCCCCGCCGCCGCGCAGATCGTGGGGAAGATGTCCACCACCGAAACCGCCCCCGCGACCTCACCGACGGCCGGCGGCGCGCCGGGGGGGACGATGATCAGCGGAACCCGGACCTGCTCCTCGAAGAGCGAGCTGCCATGGCCGAGGCCGCCCCGCTCCAGGAACTCCTCGCCGTGGTCGGAGGTGACGATGAGGACCGTCCGATCGAGCCCGGGGAGGGCTTCCACCAGGGCGCGCAGATGGTCGTCGGTGTAATTGATCTCGCTGTCGTAGAGGTCGCGCAGGGCACTGAGCGCCCCCGGATCGGACTTGATCTCGTCGATCATCCCCAGGAGCTTCGGCATGGTCTTGCCGGCGTACCTCGACCAGGAAGCCTTCGCCGGGTTGTAGTTCGCGATCCAGGGCCGACAGGCGAAATAGGGGTCGTGGGGATCGAAGTAATGTATCCAGAGAAAATACGGCCGGCCACCGCCGATCTCCGGGAGCAGCTCCCGGAAGACCCGGTTCACCGCCGCGGCGCGGACAAAACCGAGACCGGAGAAGCGGAGGAAACCGCGGGAGAAGCCGGTGGCGGCGGTCATGTGGAGGTTGGATGAGATCCCGAAGGTGTCATAGCCGTTCCGCGCCAGGTGCTCGGCGATCACGGCCAATCCCGGAGCGAGCTGCTCCTGCCCCAGGACCTTCCCCCCGGCGGCGTCCACGTATCCGCGGTTGACGCCGTGGCTGCGGGGGTGGAGCGAGGTGAAGATCGAGGCCAGCGCGGGCGGCGTCCAGGGCGAGGTGGAGGAAGCCCGGCGGAAGAGCGTTCCCTTCGAGGCGAGCGAGTCGATGAACGGGGAGGTCGGGCGGGTGTATCCGTAGCAGGAGAGGTGGTCGGCGCGGAGCGTGTCGATGGTGACGAGGACGACGTTGCAGCCGGTGGGGGCGCTTCGGAGGCATCCGGCGAGAAGGGCCGCCGCGGCCGGAAGGAGGGCCCGGGAGAGAAAGGCCCGGCGGCCGGGACGGCCCGACCGCCAAATCCCCCGAAGCGATGGAGATAGAGGCGACGCCGCGGACAGCGGCCGTTTCATGTCTCCTCATTCGTGCCGGGACACTTCATGCTTTCCGCCTCTCAGTCGCAGGAGCCGGCGTCGACCAGCGTGCAGCTGTTGTAGGCGTCGCTGGTCGTCCCCTCCACGTGACAGGCCGAGACGTTGCTGCAGCTGTAGAATCCCCAGCCGGTGACCGAGTTGCCGTTCACCTCGCAGGCGCTGATCCGGTAACAGTCGTAGAAGCCGGTGTGGGTGCAGCCGAAGACCATGGAGGAGCTGATCCGGTGACAGGCGTAGAAGCCGTAGTCGGTGCTGGAGTAGCCGTCGACCCAGCAGTTGGAGAGGTTGCGGCAGCGGACGAAGCCGGAGGTGGAGCAGTTGCGGGCCGCGCAGTTGACGAGCCGGGAGGAGTTGCTGTCATGCCCGAGAAAACCCGTCTCCGCTCCGTCGACGATGCAGTCGATCAGGGAGACGTAGCCGGAGTCCGTGGAGTATTCGAAGCCCCGGGTCGCGGACGAATCGGAGCGGCACTCGCGCAACGTGACGTAATCCGCGTCGACGAAGAAGGAGCCGGCGGGGGCGCTGTCCGAGCCGCCCCCGGAGAGGTGGATCCTCTCGACATGGCAGTGGTTGACCTCGATCGACAGGTAGGCGTTGGCGGCCAGGCTGATCCCGGTTCCGTACATGTCCTCCCCGCTGATCAGGCGGACGTGGTCGACGTTGATAACCTCGGAGACGGAGTAGGTCCCGTTGGGGACGAAGACGGACCGGTAGGTGTCGCTCTCCAGTGCCCGGACCAGGTCGGCCCCGTCGCCGGGCTTCACGACGTAGTCGAAGGCCACGGCGTTGGGCTTGTAGCCGCCGTCGGCGAGGGCGATGTCCCCGATCTCGCCGAAGTAGACCCGGGTCAGGTTCCGGAAAGCCCAAAGGCCCTCCCCCGCCTTGAAGATGGCGATCTCGTCCTTCCGGTCGCCGTCGAGATCGATCGGGACGGGGACGTCGTTGCCGCCGCCGAAGTAGGCGCGGGTGACGTTCCGCACCGACCAGAGACCCAAGGACGGCCGGTAGATGGCGATGTCGCCCGTCCCGTCGCCGTTGAAGTCGGCGGCGGATGCCAACGATCCGATGCCCAAGCCCAGCACGACGAATGCGCCCAGTGCCCTTCTTTTCATCCTCCCCTCCTGGTCCAGTCTATGCCCGCCGGCGGGACGAAAAACCGGCCGGTGGGCCGGCCGGGATCGATATCGTCTCTGGACGCCATTATCCGCTTGCCTGCCGGCGCCGGTCAACCTCCTTGCGCGAGGCGGGACCGGGAGAAAGAGATCCCTGCGACTACTTGGCCCCGGGGAACAGGTGGTCATAGACCGCCGCGGCGATGATCTTGTGGGCATGGTAGGAGGGATGGAGGGCGGTGAAAAGGTCCACTCCGCGGTCGCGGTTCTCCTGGAAGGCCGCCTGGCAGTCCACGACCTCGACGCCCCCCTTTCGGAGGTTGTCCCGGAGGCGGATGAGATAGGAGTGGTAATAATCGACCTCCTTCGCGGTCGGGATGACGACGACGACGAAACGGCGGCCCTCCCCCTCCGCCTCCCGGCGCCACTGTTCGAGTATCTTCTGGGCGACGAAGGCCCCCCGCCCCCACTTGTTCGGCTCGACCCCGGCCGCCCGGTATTCCGCCTCGGTGATCTCGGGATAATACGGCCGGTTCAGGCAGGACCGCAGCAGTTTGAGGAGATGACAGGAACCGGCGTCGAAGAGCACCTCCGTCCAGACGACCTTCGTCGTGATACAGTCGGGGCGGAGGGGGACGGGGACATTCGTGAGCTTAAGCGCGCCCTGTTCCCAAACGAACAGCGGCTTCTCCCGGCCGCCCTCCCAGGAGGACCGCGCCGTCCGCGGGATGTCCCAGCTGATGATGGAGACCAGGACCACGGCGGGATCGAGCCGCGCCTTCTCCTCCCGGTAGAGGAGATACATCTGTCCCACGCCGTAGGCGCAGACCCCCATATTGGCCACCGAGTAGCCGCGCCCGGAAACCTTGTCCTCCAGGCGCGCCGCCCAGGCTTGGTGGCCCCGCACCTCTCCTCCGTAAGCGTAGGAGTCCCCCAGGACGGCGATCAGCGGGGATCCGTAGACGCGCTCCCGGGCGCTCATGCTCCTGGCCCGGAACCCCAGGCGATCGATGATTACCCTCCCGGTCACCCGCCCGGGGATGTGCCGCCAGCCCAGGAGAGGGTCGTACTTGGTCATCACGGTCTTGAGCTCCGGGTCGACGGAGGTGAGGAGGCGGTACACGAGGTAGCCGCGGTAGGCGAACTCGGCGAGGAGGAGGGCGAGGACCGAGGCGGCGAGCGCGAGGAGGAGATTGGGGAGAAGGGCGGTTTTCCCGGGCGCGGTCATCGGGCGGGTCGTTCTCTTCCCTCCGGCCGCGGGATCGCGATCACCCGCCGCGGGCCGGAGGGGCGGGGATCGATCGCTCGTCACATGGCCGGGTGGTCCGCCGTCCGGACGATTCACGAGAACCGCCTGACTTCAGGAATCAACCCGGTCCGGGGTGGCGTGAGGTTCCCTCCGCCCGGAGCCGGTCAGTCGTTGCAGGAATCCCCGTCCAGGTCGTGGCAGGCGGCAAAATTGCTGCTTGTCACGTTGTAGGCGTAGCAGGACGACAGGTACCAGCAGGCGGCGAAACCGTAGGTGGCGCGGCCGACGCCATCCGCCCGGCAGGCGCTCAGCTGCGAACAGGTCTCGAAGCCGGCCGTCGAGTCATCGTAGGCGTTGCACCCCGACAGGTTCTGGCAGTTGTAGAAACCGGAGACCGTATGGCCGTCGGCATCGGCCGTGCAGGCGGAGAGGTTGGAGCAGCCGCTGAAACCGTATTGGAGGGCGCCGGAGGCCACGCAGGAGCTTAAGTTGCGGCATTCCACGAAGCCATCCTGGCCGTGGTCGGCGAGGCAGTTCGTGAGGCGGGACGTCCTCGAGGACCCGAAGGCCGACCGGAAGCCGGCGTAGGTGGCGTTCGCGGCGCGGCAGTTGAAGAAGCTCACGTTGAAGAGGCTAGCCGGGTATTCGAAACCGTCGTCCGCGCTGTTGAGCGAGGCGCAGTTGCTCACCGAGACCACGCTGGTGGCGATGTAGAAGTTGCCCTTGGCCTGCGCGGCCGAGCCGCCGTAGTTCACCGTGAGGCCGTCGATGGCGCAATACGCCGACTCGATGCTCAGGTAGGCCCCGGCGCCGAACTGGATCGTGGTGAAGCCCGGGTCCTCCGCCTGGATGCGGCGCACGCTGTCCACGTGGATGGTGTCGTTGACATAGTAAGTCCCGGCGGGGATGAAAACGCTCGCGTACGCGTTGCTCTCCAATGCCTGGACGAGATCGGCGGAGTTGTCCGGCCGCACGATGTAGTCGTAGGTTCTCCTCCCCCCGCCCCCCATGACGGGCATGGTCGCGCTCGAACCGAAGTAAAACCGGGTGACGTCCCGCGCCGACCACATCCCCGTGCTGGGACGGAAGATCGCGGCTTCGTCGATCCCATCGCCGTTGTAGTCCCCGGGCACGAGATAATCGTAATTGCTTCCGAAGTAGAACCTGGTGACGCCCATGACTGCCCAGAGAAAATCACTTGCCCGGACCACGGTCGGGTCGTCGTGGGAGTCCCCGTCAAAGTCGGCGGCCGGCGCCGGAGCTCCCAGCAACGCCAACGCCGTGACCGTAGCCGCTCCGAGTATCCTCATCCCGCACCTCTCAGTTCCTCGGTTCAACGGGAATATCATCGTAATCGATCGCCGGTGTCGGCGTGACCCGCTGTTTGAAGTTTACTTTTCCCGACCGGGAAGGGCAAGGGCAATCGCCGGATAAAGATAAACCGATTCGACCATGAGTGTAAGCATCCGGCGCCGAGTCGTCCCCCCGGCCCCTCCCAGAAGAAAAGGGCGCCCATCCGCTTCCGGATGGGCGCCCGTTTGGGGGTTAACGCTCAGGGGTTACTTGCAGGCGCACGGCCGGCACCCGCAGCATTCGCACTTCTGGCAGGCACACGGGCTGCACCGGCAGCATCCGCACATGACGGGCTGCGGCTTCCCGGCGTCCTCGACCTTCGCGCAACAGGTCGGGGAAGAAGCCGGGGCGCCGGCCCGGGCGGAACCCGCCAGCGGGAGCAGGGCTAATCCGCAGGCAAGTATCCAGGGCTGAATTCTCATGATTGTCCTCCTATCCCCCTTCGGGGGAAGATGCTGGCTGCATTTCAGCCGGCAGACGCCGGCCGCGAAACCATGACTGTTCCGGCGGCGCGGCGGGGGGGAGGATGTTCGACATCCCGGGAGGGGATCGGGTGAACCGAGATCGCGCGCGCGGCCGGCCGCCGCCACTCGTCCGGGGCCGGAAGCGCCCGAGCCGGCAGCGGGAACGGGGAGACGGTCCCCGCGCCGCAGAGGCATCCCAGGCATCCCGAGCCGCCCGGGCGCGGGCCGGCCGCCGGCTGGTGGCCGGAGCAAGCAGGCTCGGGGGGGGCCGGATCAGCGCGTTCCCCGCGGCAACAGGAGCAGGGCTCCGAGGCGGCCAGGGAGAAACCGGGGCCGGCGACCAAGATGCAGGCCGCGGCCGCCGCCAGCAGCCAGGCGGCCGCCGGCCGGCTAGCGGCCAGATCCGTTGGATCCGACCGACCCGTCCGATCGGTTCGGCCCCGCGATCCGGGCTGTGATTTAGCCGCGCCCCAAGCGCGAATCAATCGCGAATCTAGCATATGCATTCGCCGTTTATAGTTTACCTATAAATCGTGTTTATATATACCACACGATCGGGAAACCCGCAAGTCGCTCCCCGGGAGAAACCGCCTATCGCCGGGCCGGAGTTGATTTCCCCCCCGGGGGGGGCGGAAAACGAAACCGCGCCGAAGCGGACGGCGGGTCAGACCGCCTCGCAAACCAGGATCTTGTAATCCAGGAAGATGAGGAAGCCCTCCGGCGTCATCCGCCAGAGCGGGGAGCCTGCATAGGCTTCCGCGAGTTTCCCGCGGATCTCCGCCATTTCCGCCGGTCTGATCCCGTAGCGGTCCGCCAGGGTCGCTTCGTCCAGGGGCAATCCAGGAGCGTCCTCCACCCGGGCGACCCGGAAACCGGCTTCCCGGCACAGGTTGAGAAGGGAGCCGAGGGGGGGCAGCCACTTGTCGGAATGCATCCGCTCCATCAGCTCATCGACCAGGAGGGCTTCCTCCGGCGTCGGGCTGCAGCCCGTCTGGTGGACGAAAACCTCCCCCGGCCGGAGTTGCTCGCGGAGGTGCCGCAGCACCGGCTTCTGTCCCATGAGCCCGGCGTAGTGGAGGGTGGAGCGGGTGATCAGCATCAACCGCTCCCTCTCGGCGGCGACCGCCGAGCGCCGGAATTCCAAAAAGGAACTCTTCAGGGGGCGGAGGCGGGGATCGGAGAGGCTTCCGAGCTGCCGGTCGGAGAGCTCCAGGTCGTAGAGCTTCGCGGCGGGGGGGAGTTTCCCGCGCCGCAGCAGCTCGCCGAGGATGAAACCGGTTCCCCCGCCGAGGTCGACCAGGACGTCCGGCGGCACGGCGCGGACGGCCTCCTCGATCACGTCCAGGAAGGGCGCGGCCACGGCCGGGTCGCTGAAATACCCCCCGAACTGCCCGGCCCAGCGCGTCCCGTGGACGGCGGTCTCCCGGGCCACCGCCTCTTCCAGTTCCCGCTCGACCTCCCGGTCACCGGGTCGTGGCGCGCTGGTCATGGTTCCGACCTGCTCCCCTCGTTTGAGCCGTTTGTGAGGTCAGTCTTTCCTCCGGCCGGGGGCAGTCCGCCCGGAGAGCCGGACTGCCTTATTTTATTATACTCCCTTCTCCCGAAGGCCTGTCCACTAGGGGACGATGCCGGATCCGGCCCAAAAGTGATACCATAGTCCCCGTGAAAAGAATCCTGCGCGGGTATACTGCCTTCCTGCTCGAGCACCACCCCGTCCGGCTGGTCACCCTCGGCTACCTGACCTACGTGGTGATCGGATGGATCCTCCTCTCTTGCCCCTTCACCCATGCCGGGAAAGGGGCCACCCCGCTCGATGCCCTCTTCACCGCCTGCTCCGCCGTCTCCACCACCGGCCTCGTCACCGTGAGCACGGGCAACGATTTCAACCTGCTGGGGCAGGTAGTCATTCTGGTCCTCATCCAGCTGGGGGGGATCGGGTACATGACCTTCGGATCCTTCGTGATCCTCTCCCGGACCGGGATCCTCCCCGAGCACTGCCGGAAGATCGGCCTGACCGTCTTCAGCCTCCCCCAGGAGTTCCGCATCGACAAGTTCATCCGCAGCGTCATGCTTTTTACCGTCCTCACCGAAGCCACCGGAACGCTGGCCCTCTATCCGGCGTTCGTCCGCGCGGGGCTCCCGACGCCCTTGTGGTCGGCGATCTTCCACAGCATCTCCGCGTTCTGCACCGCGGGTTTCAGCCTCTACGACACGAGCTTCGAGGCCCTGCGCGGCAACCTCGCCGTCAACGCGATCCTCGGCGCGCTGAGCTACCTCGGGGCCATGGGCTTCATCGTCTTCGTCGACGCCTGGCGACGCCTCACCGGCAAGACCAAGGCCATGACCCTGACCAGCCGCATCATCGTCATCACGACGACCTGGGTGAGCGCGCTCGCCCTGGTCCTCTTCTTCGTGGGCGAGCCGTCGATCCGGGCGCTCCCCGTCCACCAGCGGCTGCTCGCTTCGATCTTCCAGGTGATGGCGGCGATCACCACGGTGGGCTACAACACCATCCCGATCGCCCCCCTGACCCAGGCTTCTCTCTTCATCCTCCTCATGCTCATGATCATCGGGGCTTCGCCGGCGGGGACCGGGGGAGGATTGAAGACGACGACCTTCACGGCCGTCCTGGGGGTGATGAAAAGCGCCCTGCGGGGTCGAAAGAAGGTGATCTTCTGGGGCAAGGAGATCCCCCAGGACCGGGTCTGGGCGGCGATGGCCAGTCTCGGTTTCTACACGACGGTCCTGGTCATCGGCTGCTACCTGCTCTCTTTGATTGAATCTTTCCCCTTCGAAAACCTCTTTTTCGAATGCGCGTCGGCCCTGGGCACGGTGGGGCTGAGCACCGGGATCACCGCCCAGTTGACCCCGATCGGGAAACTCCTGATCACCCTGATCATGTTCGTGGGGCGGCTCGGGCCCCTGGGATTCGGGCTCGCCCTCTCCTTCCCCCAACGGACTCCGGAGAAGGAAGCGGCCGAGGACCTCGCCATCTGACTCCCGGCATTGCCGCACCGGTGGGCGGCGGGGCAAACTTATTTTGAAGCGGACGGGCCGCGGCGGGATGCCCCCCGGGCGCCGCGGGAGCGTAGGCCGCGCTGGCCGGCCCACCCCATCGCTCCGACCCGCGGCGGGAGGACCACCGTCCTGATCGCTCCCCGTAGGCGCGGACCTTTAGGTGCGCGCGGCCCCCCCGCCCCCGGGCCAGAAATTGGGGGGGGTTTGCCCCCCCGGTTGTTGCGGCCGCTTGGGGGGCGTTCATATCCCCCCCCCCCCGCCCCGCCGTCCCGCGGACATAAATGTCCGCGGCTACGGATACACCGCACGATATCTCGCGCCCCGTAGGCGCGGGTCTTTGATCCACCTTGATGCGTTTCCAAATGATCATCCCGACGGTACGTCGGGATAGACCCGCGCGCCGGGCACCCGTCCGCCGGAAACGACGGCCCGGCGGTGTTTGTAGGCCCGATCTGTGGTCGGGCGTCATGGCCGCCGGTTCGCACCTGTCCGCCGAAGCCTGGGCGGAGGCGGAGAACCGCCTACAAGCCGCCGGGTTAACCAGTCACTATCGCGTCACCGGCACATCCCCCGTCGACCCGAAGTATACCCGGGTCAGGTTCCGCACCGACCACATCCCCGATGAGCTCCGGAAGACGGCCGCTTCATCCACGCCGTCGCCGTTGTAGTCGGCCGGAAGGGCCCAGTCGCCCGCGCTTCCCAGGTATATCCGGGTAACGTTCCGGACCGACCAGAGGCCGGACGAGGGGCGAAAAATCCCGGCTTCCCATCTCCCCGCCCCGTTGTAGTCTCCGGGTACCAATGCGTCGGTCGAAGTGCCGAAGTAGAACCTGGTCAGGTTCCTCACCGACCATGTCCCCGAAGATCCCCGGAAGACGGCGATGTCCCGGGCGCGGTCGCTGTCGTAATAACCCGGGATCACGGTATCCCCGGTAGAGCCCAGGAAAACCCTCGTCAGATCCCGGATCGACCAGAGACCGGAGGGCCCGCGAAAGATGCCCCCCTCGGCCCTTCCGTCCCCGTTGTAATCCCCCGGAACGGGTGCGTCGCCCGCGCTCCCCAGGAAGAACCGGGTCAGGTCCTTGACCGACCAGAGTCCGGTGGCGGGCCGGAAGATCGCGATATCCGTCGTCCCGTTTCCGTTGTAATCGCCCGGGACGAGTTCGTCGGTCGAAGCGCCGAAATAGGCTCGCGTGACGTTCCTAACCGACCACAGCCCCGCATCCCCCCGGAAGACGGCGATGTCGCTCGTCCCGTCGCCGTTGTAGTCGTCGATCCAGGGCTTCCCCGATGGCACGGGAGTCGGCGCCGGCTGGAAAACGGCGTTCCAAGTCCAGGGTCCGCCGCTGAATTGGCTGCAGCCCGGGATCTCATAGTTAAGGAATCCCACGGTTCCGGAGGCCGCGGTGTCGGAAGTGAACGTCCCGGAGGCATAATAGCTTCCGGTGAAGGAGAAGAAATTCCCGCTGATCGGGACGGAGTTCATGTGCGTGATTTTGTATACGCCGCACCCCGAAACGGAAATATAGGAGGCAAAGTTCTGAACGCTCCCGGAGTCCTCGGAGACATAGAATTCGTCATCATCGGCTTTCCAGAATCCGGGACGGGGGGCAAACCACGCGGAGCGGCCGCCCGGAGCGCCTTCCCGGAGAGGAGTGGGGGAAAGGGAGTCCGGGAGCGTCTCGGCGAGCAGAGTCGGCGGCGAGAGCTGGAACACGAGGAGCCAGAGCAGGGATACGACCCAAGCCATTTTCATTTGCTCTCCCATTCCGAAACGACGCTTCGATAAGCGGCGTGGACGAACTGCCGGTCGAACTCGTTGGATTCGGCGAGCATGGCTTCTTTCTCGTCCGGGGTGAAATAAGCCATCGCCGGGAGGAAGAAATGCTTGTCCTCCTTCTCTATGTGCCGGGGATACATCTTCGCCAGTCGGCCCAGGGTCTCGGCCATCGCTTTCGCCGCGTCCTTATCCCCCGCCAGATAACGGTCCCGGGAATCGCCGAGCTCTTGGGTATGTTCCCGGCCCAGGAGATGTTCCCGGATCAGCTCGTCCATGATCCGCCCGTGCTCCGCGGACAACCGCTTCTTGGCCAGCTCCCGGAAGAGGATATTCTCCTCCTTCCCGTGGTGAAGGCGGTCGGCGTAGGTCTTGATGAAATCGACCGCCGCCCGGACAAAATCCGTGTCCGGCGGCGCCCCCCGACCGATCCTCTCCGCTTCCTGGCCCATGCGGGCGATCATCCGCTCTATCAGCCTGTGCTCGATCATCAGCGGTCCGATCGGCATCATCTCTCCGCCCTCCTTGGCGCCGATTATACCCCCATTCAATCAGATCGAACGACCCTTCTTCCGGCCAAAGGCGAAGACAGAGGAGCTCGCGGCGGAAGAGGAGAGCCGGCCAGGCCAGGGCCCACCGGGCTCTGTAGGCCCGGACTATGTCCGGGCGGGACGGGGCTAACGCCGGTTCACAGAACCGGCCTACAACGGCCGATACAACCCGGCCGCCGTTTCCGGGCGGCGGCCCGTCACTTCGGCGGGGCCGCGGGAGGCGGCGGGGTGGGAGCCTCCCAACCCCGGACGAGCTTGGATACCTCGATGATCGGCATTAGCTTGACCGTATCCCGGGGTCCGTTGAATCGGATATGCGGCTCCTTGACATAGCCGTAAATGGTCATCCGGTCGCCGTTTTTAAACCCGGCGACCAGGGCTTCGGTGCCGGAATCGCGACGGAAGAAGCAGCGCATCCCCGACTGGGCCGCGCCGAAGGTAATGAAGCGATCCAGGGGGTAGCCCGCTTCATCCAGCCGCACCGGGCCGCCGGCCTTGAAATGGATGTAAACGTCGCTGATCTTGATGAAGGAATTCTTGTACCGAAGCGGGCTGATCTTGAGCTGCTGGGGATCGACCGCTTGCTGCGCCCGCCCGACCGCGGCGGCGCCGGCCCACGCGGCCAGCATTCCGGCGGCAATCCAGGCTATCTTCATCGGCCCCTCCCGCCGCGTTCGACGCGGCTATTCGGCCAGTTATAGGATTCCGGCCATTTCGCACGCTCCTGTCCAGGGATCGCGATAAGGCGAATCAGATGCCCAACCTGCGAGCATTCGCAATTAGTATCCTCTCCGGACGAGACCGGCTATTGGCAGGAATCGGGATCGACCTTGACGCAGCTGTCGTAGCCGGTGGTGCAGTTGCTGAAGCTGGCGCTGGAAACGTACCAGCAGTTGGAGAAAATGGATATCTCCTCCTACCTCGTTGCCGCGAAGTCGCCCGGGGCTCCGAAATAGACCCCGGTCAGGTCCTGGAGCGTCCAGAGTCCCGTGGAGTCGCGGAAGATCGCGATGTCGTCCGCCCCGTTCCCGTTGTAGTCGGCGGGGGCGGGCTGGTCGGCGCCGCCGCCGAAACAGACCGCCGTCACGCCGCGCAGGGCCCAGAGGCCCGCGGACGGCCGGAAGACACCCGCCTCCCAACGGCCGTCCCCATCGTAGTCTCCGGGGACCGGCCAATCGGCTAGACGCCCAAAGTAAATCCTGGTCAAACCCTGCAGCGCCCAGAGACCCGATGAGGGCCGATAGATGCCCATACCCTTTCTCCCGGTTCCGTCATAATAACCCGGAACGGCGATCTCCGCCCCGGACCCGAAACAAGCTCGGCTGACGCCCCGGATCGCCCAGAGGCCCGAAGAGGCGCGGTAAATCCCCATTTCGCATCTTCCGTCCCCGTTGTAATCGCCGGGGACGGGAAGGTCCGCGGCCGAGCCGAGGTGGACGCGGGTGAGATCCCTCAGCGCCCACCGGCCGGAGTTCTCATCGAAGACCCCGAGCACGGCGGTGCCGTCTCCGCCGTAGTCCCCGGGAACGGGAATGGAAAATGAATTTCCAAAATACACTCGGGTCAGATCCCTCACCGCCCAGAGACCGGAGCTTGGCCGGAAGACGGCGATGTCGCTGGTCCCGTCGCCGTTGTAATCGCCCTTTTCCAGGACCAGGGGCGGCTTGGCCTTCAGAACGCTGACGAAGGCGTCGCAGGTACCCCCGGCGAATCTCCCCTGGTAAGGCGAGCGGACCGGAAAATCGGTGGAATCGGTCCAGCCGGCGAGGCCGACCGCGCCGCTTGCGCCATCGAGAACGATCCCGGCGCTCCAGTCCCGGCCGCCGCCCCCGAGGTAGGAGGAGTAGATCAGGAAAGAGCCGCCAGGGCTCAAGGCGCTGACGAACGCGTCGCCTCCTCCGCCGCCGAAGGTCCCCTGGTAGGGCGAGAGAAGCGGGAAATCCGCCGACGCGGTGACGCCGCCGACATAGGCTCCTCCGCTCGAGTCCAAGGCGACGCCGGAGCAGGAGTCCTGGCCGCTTCCTCCCAGGTAGGTCGAATAGGAGAGCTCCGTCGGGGAAGAGAACTCGCTCACGAAACCATCCGAAGGGCCGGCCAATTCCTTCTGGCAGGGGCGGAGGGTGGGGAAATCCTCGGACCAGGTGTTTCCGGAGACGTGGAACCGGCCTTCCCCGGCGAGAGCGATACCCGTGGCGCCGTCGCTGTCTCCCCCTCCGAAGAAGGTCGAGGAGACGAGCCCGGATCCATCGGGTGTCACAATGGCGACGAAGGCGTCATACTCGTATCGGTTCTCGGTGGGCTTCGAGGCTTGGTAGGGCTGATGAGTCGGAAAATCGAACGATCCCGTATAGCCCGCCAGGTAGAGCGCGCCGTCGGATCGGATCGCCAGGGCCGAACCTGAATCGCTATGCGTCCCGCCCAGATAGGTCGAGAAGACCAGGGACGACCCGCCGGCCGAGAGCCGCGTGACGAACGCGTCGCCCAGACCGCCATGCATCGAGCCGTACCATCCACCGTAGCTGCTCTGATAGGCGTTGAGGGTGGGGAAGGTTTCCGACTCGGTCAGGCCGGTGACCGCGGCGCCGCCGGCGGAATCAACAGCGATCGCCTCCGCGAAATCGTACTCGAGCCCTCCTAAATACGTCGAATAGAGCAGGAGCGACCCCCCGGAGGAAAGCTTGCAGACAAAGACGTCTCCGTCGTCGCCGGAGCCGACGATCCCCGAGTAGCTCGGCTGGTAGGGGCTTAGGGTGGGAAAATCGACGGAAACGGTCCATCCGGCCACGTAAAGGCAACGGTCGCCGTCGACGGCGACGGCGTTTCCGGCGTCCCGGTTCGAGCCCCCGAAGTAGGTGGAGAAGAGCGGTTGTCCGCCGGAGGCCGGCAGCTTGCTGATGAAAACATCCTCTTCCCTGCCTCCGGCCTGATACGCGTTGCTCGCCTGGTAGGCATCGAGAGTCGGGAAATCGAACGACGCGGTCTCGCCCGTGATATAGAGAGCGCCGGAAGCATCGCGGGCTACGCCGTGCGCCTGATCGTACCCGACGCCACCCAGGTAGCTGGAGTAACCGAGGTCCAGTCTTCCGGCGAACGTTCCGGAGCAGAAGAACAAAACCGCCCCAATCAGAGACGCCCCGGCAAGCGCTGATTTCATGTCCCTTCCCCTGATTATCCGGATTGAGAAAAAGCCCGGCCGGATATCTCTATCCGGGCCGGGTCAGAACCGCCGATCCTCGCGTCCCCAGCCTGCGCTCATGAAACCTCCCGGGGCTAAGCTGGTTGAAATACGGCCGGCAGTATTCACCTGCCGCTGGAATTTGTCAAGAAGATTCGCCCCGGATTCGCCCGGGAAGTAAATCGCGCTTTAAACGGGAAAGTCGCTGGTAATTGCGGTAGGATGCCCTAGGATCCACCCCAACAAGGAGGCGGGAGATTGAAAACGAAAGGCGTGGCGATCATCACCCGGACTCTGCGGGAGGGAAAAACCTTCGATGATTACCGGAAGGCCTGGTACCACACCCGCGGCTTCGGCACGCCGACCAAGATGCTCACGGTGGTCAACCTGCACAACCCCCGGGAGATCATCTCGATCGGGATCATGGAGCTCGACGACCTCGCAAAATTGCGGCCGGTCCTCCAGATCGACATCGCGGAAAGGCTCGCCAACCCGCTCGATGAAGTCGTCGAGGATAAGATCGAACGGACCTTCGGGGTCATCGCCTCGGAGGACGATTTCTCGGCGGCCGGGGAGCTCTCTCCCCAGCCGATGACGATCGACGGCGAGAAGGTGACGTATCCCGAGATAGAAAAGGTGATCGGCGCCGCCGATAGGATGTTCAGCGCCGCCGCCGCGGAACGGGACCGGCTCCACCGGGAAAAATTCGGCAAATAGCCGGGAGAGGGCGGCGGACGGCTAGTTGCCGTCTGCTCCGCGACCCCAGGAAAGCCCGCCGGTCCGCAGAACCGGCCTACAGCCGGGTTAACCATTCACTATTCACCATTCACTATCTTGTCACCGGAATATCCCCGCTCCCCCCGAAGTAAACCCGCGTGAAGGCCCTCACCGACCACAGACCCGCGGCATCCCGGAAGACGCCGGAGATGTCCCAGCCGTCCCCGTTGTAATCGCCCGGGACCGCCCGGTCGCCCGAGCTCCCCAGATAGAACCGGCTCAACCCCCGGATCGCCCAGAGGCCGGACGAGAGGTTGAAGACCGCCGCCTCCCAGCTGGCGTCGAGGCCGTAATCCCCCGGGACAGCGGTATCGGAAGCGGCGCCGAAATTGAAGCGGGTCAGGTTCCTTATCGACCATAGCCCCGAGCCCGCCCGGAAGATGGCCATGTCCGCGCGGTCGTCGGAGTCGTAGTAGCCGGGGCAGGCGGCGTCCCCGTAGGTCCCGAAATATGCCCGGGTCACGTCGCGCACCGCCCAGACCCCGCCGTCGGGGCGGAAGAGGCCGAAGTCGGCCCGGCCGTCGCCGTTGTAGTCGGCGGGACGGGCCTGGTCCCAGGCGCTCCCGAAATAAACCCGGGTGAGGCCCAGCACCGCCCACATCCCCGCGCTGGGGCGGTAGGTAGCGATCTCGGCGACCCCGTCGCCGTCGTAGTCGGCCGGAACGGGGGCGTCGAGGCTGTTGCCGAGATAAGCCCGGGTCACGGACCGGACGGACCAGAGGCCCTCCGCGGCCCGGAAGATGGCGATGTCGGAGACCCCGTCGCCGTCGAAGTCGGTGTGATACTGGTTGCGCGCGGAGGCGGATCCCCAGTCCAGGCCGGTGACGAAGGCGTCGGTGATGCCTCCCCCGTGGGTCGGCTGGAACGGCCAGCGCACGGGGAAATCCTGCGAATTGGTCTCCCCCACCAGCCACGCCCGCTGGCCCGCATAGTCGAGGGCGAGGTCGTGGGGCAGATCGTCGGCCGTTCCTCCCAGGTAGGTGGAAGAGTGGGGGCGGAGAATATCCCCGTCGGGAGCGAGATGGGCGAAGAAGGCGTCGCCGTAGGGGGCGCCGCCGCTGAAGGTCGCCTGGTAGGGGAGGAGCGCGGGAAAATCGTAGGACATGGTGGCGCCGCAGAGGAAGGCTTCGCTGTAGTCGCCTTCGGCCTCGACGGCCAGGCCGTAATCGTTTCCCGACCCGCCGAAATAGCTCGAGTAGATCAGGGTGAACCCCGGCGACCCCAGGCAGGTGACGAAAGCGTCGTAGCCGCCCGCGGGGCTGGCCTGGTAGGCATTAAAGGTGGGGAAATCCGGGGAGAGGGTGAAGCCGGCGACGTAAGCGGCGTCGTAGGAGTCGACAAAGATGCCACCGGCGCCGTCGTCGCCGCTTCCGCCGAGATAGGTGGAGTAGTGAAGATACGAGCCGGAGGCCGCGAATTTCGAGACGAAGGCGGACTCGCCGGCGTTGTTCCCCTGGTAGGCGTTGACCTCCGGGAAATCGCCCGACTTGGTGGTTCCCGCGACGAAGGCGAAGCCGGCCGGGCGGACGGCGAGGCCGGACGGATAGTCATCCGCGCTCCCCCCGAGATAGGTGGAGTAATAGAGGCTCGAACCGGCCGGGAAGAGTTCGGCGAGGAAACCATCGACGCCGCCTTGCCGGCTGCCCTGGTAGCAGCTCAGCGTGGGGAAGTCATCCGAGGAGGTCTCGCCGGCCACGTAGACATAGCCGTATTGATCGATCCCTATCCCCCGGCCCTTGTCGTCCGCCTCCCCTCCCAGATAAGACGAGACGATCAGGGACGAGCCGCTCGTGGGGAGAGCGGCGACGAAGGCGTCGCCGTTGCCCCCGCAGGTCGACTGAAAACCGTTGAGGACGGGGAAGTTGCAGGAAAGCGTCCGCCCGGTGACGAGAAGCTGGCCGTGGGGAGGATCGACGGCGATCGCGTAGCCGTAGTCGCTGGAGGCGCCGCCCAGAAAGGTGGAGAAGACTAGTCCCGTCCCCGAGGAGGAGAACTTGCTGACGAAGGCATCCGCGTCCCAATCCCTGGTCGATTGATAGGCGCCGACCACGGGGAAATCCGAGGAATAGGTGTAGCCGACGACGTAGATATTCTTCTCGTCGTCCAGATCGATCCCCCAGCCGACATCGGCGCCTCCGGCGCCGCCGAGGAAGGTGGAGGCGGCCAGCCAAAGGTCGCCGGCGGGGAAAAGCGTCCGCGGCAACGCGGATACGAGAGCGCCCGCGAGGGCGGTGATCAGGACCGTTCTGCGCATCGTAGCCTCCCTGTCGTCAGTCCGCCCGTTCGGCCCGCGGACCTATCCCGACACAGCCTTACGGTATCTCAAACCCGTAGGCGCGGGTCTTTGATCCACCTCGATATGTTTCCAAATGATCATCCCGACGCTTACGTCGGGATAGACCCGCGCGCGGGCGGTCAGTCCGTTCTCTCGAAGGTCCCGCAGCCGTCGGTGTTCAGCATCTCCAGGACCACCGCCTGCGCCGTTCCGGACGCATCCATCCGGAAGCGGACGAAGGTCTCGCTCTCCTGGTCGCCCAGGGAGGGGTAGGAGAGTGTGAAGATGTCCCGGTCCCGGTGGGCAAGGGGGAAGCGCATCTTCCTCGGGCCGAGGACCGCGGCGAGAGAACCGCCAGAGACTTCGATCCGGATGGATTCGTAGACGTCGTTCCGGTAGGTCCCGGCGTATTTCTCCAGGGGGAGGTGGGGGAGTGGCGCCGCCGGACGGGCCGGCTTCTTCTTCTCCTCCTCCGCCGCCCGCGCCCGGAACTGTTCGAGCCCTTCCTTGCTCCAGTCGCGCAGCTCCTTCCCGAAATAGAGGTCGCCGAAGCGCCGGGCCAGCGCTTCCGGGAGCTGGGACTCCGCCTGGTTGGAGAGGATGGCGATCCCGACACGGGCCGTGGGCCAGAAGGCGATCATCGCGTGAAAGCCGCTCGTCTCTCCGTTGTGCCAGATCAGGGGGGAGGGAGTCCCCTCTTCGTAGACCCAGGAGAGGCTGTAGAAGGTGTGATGGCCGGGGTCGGCGGCGGCGCCGATGGTCTTGGGAGAGTGGGTGAAGTCCATGTTTTTCGCGCTCACCAGCTCCTTCCCGTCCACTGTCCCGTCGTTGATCTGGAGCCTGACCCACTGGGCCAGGTCGAGGACGTTGGAGTTGATCCCCCCCGCCGGGCCGTAGATGTAGTGCCAGTCCAGCTCCCGGGGCAGGGGCGCGGGCTGGCCGCCCTGGATGTTGTGCGGCGTCGCCGCGTCGGGCGCGAAGAGATAGCCCTTGAGTGTCGCGCTGGTCGAAGCCATCCCGAGCGGCTGGAAGATCCGCTCCGAGAGGAGTTCCTCCCAGGTCTTGCCGGAGACCTTCTCCACCGCTCTCCCGGCGACCAAAAAGAGGTTGTTGACGTAGGCGAAGCGGGAGCGGAAGGAGGAGACGGGAGGGATGAAACGCAGAGAGCGGACGATGTGGTCGCGGTCGAAGCCGAGGAAGGATTGGCCGTCGCCGGAATAGGCGGGGAGCCCGCTGTGCTGGGAGAGGAGGTCGTAAACCATGAACTCCCGCGTCACCCAGGGATCATACATGCGGAAGTCCGGGAGATGGTCGACGACCCGGTCTTCCCAGGCGAGCTTGCCCTCGTCCGCCATCATCGCCACCAGCGCCGCCGTGAAGGCCTTGCTGGTGGAGCCGATCTGGAAGACGGTGGAGGTGGTCACGGGGTCGGTCCCGCCCGCCGTCTTGACGCCGAAACCCCGGCTGTAGATCAGCTTGTCACCCCAGACGACGGAGAGCGCCAGACCGGGGACCTGCCAGTCCCCCATCCCCGCCTCCGCGTATTTCCCGAGCTCGGCGAATATCGCCTCCAATCGTTCCGCATCCGGGACCGGCGTCGCTGCCTCCGCGGTGAAGGCATTGCCCGGTGACAGGACGAAGAGTCCGACAACAGCCATCAATCCCAAGCGGTTTCTGGTCATGCGTTTTTTTCCTTCCGCCTTATGGCACAATTCCCCGCGGCCATGGGTTGCCATAAAGAAAGAACCCGGCTGGACCTCCTCGTCCAGAGCCGGGTTGGAACCGCAGGTTTATGTAGTCCTGATCTGAGCCCACGACCATGCCTCCAGGGTTCAGGCTGAACCGCCGAAGGCAATCATCTCCATCTCGATCGCGGAAGTCAAGCCGCCTCGCGCCTGAAAGTGTCAAGCAATTATCCGCTCTACTGCGCCTTTAAGTCAGCAATCTCCTGTTTGAGGGCTTTGATCTCCTCTTGGAGCGCCTCCACCATTCCGACCAGGCTCGCCTTTTCTCCGCGCTTCGAGAAGATGAGGTAATCGTCGGCCAGCGCGGCGCCGTGCACATCCAGCCTTTCTTCCGGCGCCGCCGTGCCGATCCCGACGAACCCATTGCCGGGATCGACAAAGAATTGGCTGGGGGCGTAGCTCTGGCCGATCCCGGTCAGGGGCACGTCTCCCAAGCTCCCGAAATAAAAGCGGGAAACGTCCCGGATCGACCAGAGCCCATCCGCCGGCCGGAAGGTGGCGATTTCGTCGGCGCGGTCGCCGTCGTAGTCCCCGGGCGCCGGACTGTCCCCGGCCGTCCCCAGGTACACCACGGTGAAGTCGCGGACGGCCCACATCCCGGTGGCGGGACGGAAGACGGCTACGTCATCCCTTCCGTCGCCGTTGAAGTCCGCCGCCGGCGCCCCACCGGCCATCCCCCCGAGAGCGATCATAAGTCCGAGCAGCGTTCTCATGGCCCTTCTCCTTCCGGCCCATGGCCTTGGGCCTGACCAGCGATAATCCCGCCTCCCGGCGGCGGCGACCGGCAACCGCCCGGAGGGGGCCGAATCTGCACTCATCGGCCGCGCCCCAGGTCAGAAAACCGCCGGCGCGCCTCCTTGCCAATCGCATCTACGTAAACAATCCGCCGCTCGTTCAAAATGCCGGTTATGCCTGATCCGGCGGTTCCGCCAGCGATCCGGAGCGCTTTTCGGGAATGCGCGATCATTCCCAAGAAGGCCAGGCGGGGGAGGACGTGCCGCCGGGCGTATTCCCGAAGCATGTCGAAGCCGCCGGCGAGCCCCCGGGCCGATTCTCAAGGTTGGTCGCGCGAGCGTCTTGGAGTGCGGTGTCGCGAAACCGCTTTGTTCTCGCTTCGACCCATCGGAACGATTCAGAGCGGCGTCATGCCGCCGCACTCCCAAAGGCGCCGAGACGAAGGTGGAAGGCGGGCGAATAGGCAGTTGATGGCCAGGTCTCCGTAATTGTCGCCCTCGAAAGCATGGTAGGGAAGGAAATGCCCGTCGCTTTTTTGGAATTGATAACAAGGTCCCGGTCTGATATGTATCCACTGTTTCCGCGCTCATGGACCAGATGGGGATAATCTGTGCGCAGCCATCCCACACACCACCGTTGGCAAGAAGTGTATGACAAAGGCGCCTTGTCCCCGGTTGTTTCCAGGGTTCGGGGGCGGCAGTGCTGGGAGCGATTATTGCGCGAACTGCCGGTGGCGAAGGATTGGATCGGGCTGGATTTCGGTTGCGGGCATGCCCATTTGATTCAGCTCATGGCATCCCGGATGCGCCTGGTTTTCGGGTTCGATTCCGGGCCGAATCAAATCGGGATTGCCGAAAACAATACATCCGGAATGCCCAATGTGATCATCCGGCGGCTATCCGCGCCCCCGCCGTCTTTCCACGTTCCGCGCTTTGATTTAATCTTCGTGAACAGCGTTGTCGAACTGATGAACGATGACGAGCTGGATCGATGGCTGCAGTGGTGGACGGGAAGCTTGTCCGGGCGGGGCGCGCTGGTCATTTCGGATGTGATGCCCCAAAAAAACGACCGCCTTCGGAGCTTTATCGAGTCGCTTAGCTGGGGATTCCGGCAAGGATGTTTGCTGGGCTATTGCTACGAGTACTTTCTAATGATGAAGGCCGGATTTTTCCGCGAGCAGGCGTTCTGTCGCGATTCCGACGAACTCCTCCTCCGGATCAGCCGCAGCGGGGGGCGAGGCCGTCTCCTGCGGCGCAACTTGGATTTCCTGACCACCCGCTACGCGGTGATGGCCGTTAAGGATAGCCGGAGTCCCGTGCCATGAAGAAAGGCGCGCGGCGATTTCTGCCCGTAATCCTACGGAGCTCGCTGGCGGCCATCGCCTTTCTGTATATTGCCGTTTACCTAGCCCTGGCCACGGCCCGTGTCCGTTATCCATTCCACCTGGAGTGGGAAGAAGGCGTTTTCGTCGATCACATCGGAAGAATATTGAACGGCGAGAGTATTTATCGCAGACCGGCCCTGGAATTCGTCCCCGATATATATCCCCCTTTTTATGCGTATCTTTCATCCGTCCTGGCGATGGTCTTGGGTCCCGGCTTCCTTCCCCTGCGGCTGGTGTCATTCCTCTCGTCGCTGGGCTGTTTTCTCCTCTTGTTCCTCATCGTTAAAAGGGAAACCGGGGACAGGTTAGCCGCGATCTATTCTTCCGGACTGTTCGCCGCCACCTTCCGCCTGAGCGGCGCCTGGTTTGACATTGTCCGGCCGGATTCGCTGTTGCTGGTTCTTCTTTTGGGATCCATTTACCTGATCAAGTGCAGCAGCACGCCGGCCGCGTTTGTTTGGGCGGGGGCGCTGACCGCGTTGTCCCTCGCCACCAAGCAATCCGCCATCGTGTCTTCCCTGGCGATTATGCTCGCCGCCCTGCTCTGGAATTGGCGCCGCGCGCTATACTCCATGGCCACGGCGGCCGCCCTGGCCGGGATCGGCTTCTCCCTGCTGGGATACCGAACCGGCGGCTGGTCGAATTACTATATTTTCCACCTCCCCGGGCTTTACTTCTCCCCGGCGAGCGGATTGGCCCGGGAAAACCTGTTCGCTTTCTGGTCCCGAAATTGTATCGGCAAACTGCCGCTGGCCCTGGCCCTGGCGGCCTTATTCCTCGTCTCGCTGATGTTCGGCCGGGCCCGGAGATCTGCTGCCTTCTATCTAATGGCGGCCGCGGGAATGATCGGGGGAGCCTGGATATCCTGGATGCCGCTGTCCTCGTATGACAACGTTTTGATCCCCGCCCATGCCGCGCTGGCTCTTCTTGCCGGCCTGGGAATGCACACCCTGTTCAGCTCGATCGGACGGAGGGAAACGGGGAGCGGTCAACCGGTCGCTAGCCTGGCTTGCCTGGCCTGCATTGCGCAGCTCGCGGCGCTTTATTATGACCCTTTCCAACAGCTGCCCCGGCCGGATGATTTCCGGGCGGGGCAAGACCTTCTGGCCAGCTTCGCCGCCGTGCAGGGCGATATTCTTTGCCCCTATCACAGCTATTTGCCGTCCCTGGTCGGCAAAAAGGTTTATCCCCATGATTGCGTGGTCCGCAACGTCTTCGATTTTGCCTCAACCGAGGTCAAGGACTCATTGCGGGGCGAATTCTTGGCGGCGATTCGAGGACGGGAATTCGGCGCGATTATCCTCGACGCGGCCGGCTGGTATTTCCAGGATGAGATCGAAAAATATTATAGGCCGGAGCGCGCCGCCTTCGGAGACGAAAGGGTGTTTTGGCCGGTCACCGGGAAGAGAACCAGGCCCGCATCGATCTACCTGCCCCGGGCCCGGAACCAGCCGGAGGAGGGGGGGAGCAGCGGGTGATACCGATCGGCGCCAGGATAAATGTCACGCGGCGGGCCGGTCACTTCGTAGCCCTGGGCCTGATCATCGGCCTGACTTTATTCGTGGCCGGACGGAACTGGGGCGTTTCCTTCGACGACGCCTTTATTACCTACCGCTACGCTAAGAATCTGCTGGAAGGTAGAGGCTTCGTCTATAACCCCGGAGAGAGGCATTTGGGAACCACCTCCCCTCTTTTCGCCTTGTTGCTCGCGTTTTTCGGCATGTTTTATCCCGACATCCCCTTCTGGGGGAGTCTCCTCGGCTTGCTCGCCCTGGGGGGGGTGGCCGCTTTCACCTACCTGTTGCTCTCCGGAAGCGTGAATTACTGGGCTGGAGTGGTTTCGATCCCCCTGGTCTTGTTGAACCGGGCGTTGATCAGCACCCTGGGCAATGAGTCGCTCCTCCTGCTTGGGCTCCTGGTCTCCCAGTACTATTTTTACACGACCCGCCGCTTAAAGACCTTCGCCGTTCTGGCCGGGCTGGGGGTGCTAACCCGGGGAGAAGGCGCCTTGCTGCCGGCTATCATCTTCTTGTTCGAGTGCGCGAGGTGGCGGAGGGAGGGGAAGGAGGACATTATTCCCTGGCTGATTGTCATCGCGGTAACCGCGCCCTGGTTTCTCTTCTGCAAATGCTACTTCGGGTATTTCCTCCCCGCGACCCTGAAGGTAAAGATGCTGGCCAGCCAGAATCCCCGCTATGACTTTGGAGCCTCCTTTTTCAACGGCATAGCGACAAACTTTATCTCTCAGAATGTCGACATGAACTTCTGGAGCAATTACTCTTTCAACACGTACTCCCGGATTGTCCTGGCGATAACTTTCCTGTTCGGCCTGCTGAAATCCTGGATGGACCATAAATTCGTCCCCCTCACCCTGAGCATTGCCGGTTATTGCGTCGGTTATTCTTTGCTCGGCGTCGGGTTTTTTCACTGGTACGCGGCGCCGATTGCCTATGCTCTTTCCTTGGGCCTGGCCTACGCCGTTTATTCTCTTGCGGGCATGGCGCAAGCTGCTCCGGATATCCTGCGCCTCCCTCCCGGAAAACGCCGCGGGCCGGACGGCTGTTCCCCCGGCTCCTCGTCGAATTGGATTCCTCTGCTTCGATTGCTGGCCCTGCTGGCCCTGATCATGGTGCTATTTACGATTCATCCGCTGCAATTCAGCGAATTCCGGAGAAGCATCTATGCCAAAGCCGGATGGTGGATCAAGGCCAATACCAGTCCGGACGCGACCATCGGCCTGGACGAAATCGGGATAGTGGGGTACTACGCCGACCGCCGGATGGTGGATTTATGGGGACTGGCCGCCCCGGAGATGGGGCAAGCGGAAACACAATACGACTTCAGCTACCTAGTCGGGACCTTCCGCCCCGAGTATATCATCACTCAGAAGAGAAACCCCCAGCTGGCTCCGGAAATCGGGATGCCCCACCCTCGGTTCGGCGATTACGCTCTGGTCAAAAAATTCGTCTCCCCCCAGATCAAGGTCGGGATCTGGAAGCGGCAGGATGTCCGTCTCCGGGGCTCTCCTGATCTAGAGGATGCGAACCTGCCGGCGGCGCCGTAGGCCGAATCCTTTCCGCATCCCCGGGATACGCTCCCACACGAAAACCTGCTCCAGGTCGGCTTCCCGCTGCCTATCTAGTCGCCAGGATATCCCCCGTGCCGCCGAAATAAACCCGGGTCAGGTCGCGGACCGACCACAGCCCCGTCGCGGGGCGGAAGACTCCGATGTCATCGATCCCGTCGCCGTCGAAGTCGCCGGGGGAGACCGACGACGTCCGGTAGACCTCAGTGTCCCCGAGGCAGGTCTGCCCGTCCCAGCCCCCGAAGACGTAGATCTTCCCGTCGCAGGCGGCGGCGGCGTGCTCGGCGCGGGCGGGGGCAGAGACGGGGGGGACCACGAGCTCCCAGTCATGGTTTTCTCCGTCGAACCTCCAGAGGTCGTTCGAGGGCAAGGCGAGGATATGTTCGCGTCCCTCCCAAGGGCATCCGGATTGACCTGCCCCAGTTGGTCGGGCCGCTGGGGAGGCTAAGCCTTTGCAACTACTTCAAACTCTCCTCCAACCTCGCCACCTTGACTTCCAGGGCAGCGATCGTCTTCTGCTGCGCTTTGACCATCGACTGCTGCTCCTTGACCACGGCGAGAAGGAATCCGATGCAGTCGCCGGTGGCCATGCTGTTCTTTCCCTTCCCCGTTAGCAGTTCCGGCGCCTCCTCGGCGATGAAGCCGATGTGGAAGGGAGCGGCCTCCGCGCGCGTCCCCTCGCTCTTGAAACGGTAGTTGACGATCTTCACCTCGTCCAGCACCTTGAGAACGTCCAGCTCGTTCGGCCGGATATCGTCCTTGATCTTCCGGCTGGAGCCGTTGTGCCAGGAGTGGTCGGTGGAACTGTAATACCCGCCGCCGCTCGCCTCCATGGTCAGGAGAGCGCCGGGATCTTCATTGCCGATCCCGACATTCCCGTCGCCCCGGACGGTCATCAGGTTCCCGCCGTCATAGTAAAAGATGTTCAGGCGGGCATCCGTGTTCACCCCGGCCGCCTTCGCCGCCAGGGTGAAAAACCCTCCGCTGGAGTTGGTGAAGTTCATCCGGGCGTAGTCGTTGCCGGTTTCGTCAAGCTGCAGCTGGGGATACGTCGGATCGCTGTCATAGGCGACGGCGAGGCGCGCGTATTGGAACGCCTCTCCGATCGCCACGTTCCCGGGGTAGTGGATGCCCTGCCCCCCGATATTCCTGAGCCAAAACCCGCCGCCGCCGCCCAGGCCGCCCAGCGGCGCGTCGCCGGCGCTCCCCAGGTACGCCCGGGTCACGTCCTGGACCGCCCAGAGACCGTTGCCGGGGCGGAAGACCGCGATCTCATCCACTCCGTCCCCGTTGTAATCTCCCGGGACGGGTTCATCGTTCGCGCTCCCGAGGTATTGCCGGGTCAGGCCCGGGACCGCCCAAAGGCCGCTCTCGGGACGGAAGACAGCGATGTCGTTGGTCCCATCCCCGTTGAAGTCGGCGGCCATCACGGCAGTCCCGAGCGCCGCCAACGACACGGCAATTGCCGCACCGAGCATCCTCATTTCGCCCCTCCCGCGTTCTTGGTCTCCCGATCCGTGTTTCCGGAGAAGCGGTCAGTCCGGATTCGTCCTCCGCTTCAGCAGATACATGTTCGGGATCAGGTATGGCCATTGGAGTCTGGCGCCGTTGCTGATGCTGAAAACGATCGCCTGGCCGTCCGGTCCCCAATCCAATTCGAGGCAGGCATTGGTGAACCGATTAGACTGATATCTCTTCCGATGCGAATGCCCAACCTTATTAAAAAACGTCAGCTGGACGGCGCCGCTCCCGTCGCTGCGCATCAGCCAGATCTCCACTTTCTTGCCCGGCTCCGGGTTATCGTGATACGACCAAGCGATGTACTTCCCGTCCGGCGAGTATTCCATGTTTTCATTGCCCTGATGCAGGGGCGCTGTTCGGGTCAGCCGCTGCAATGCTCCTCCCTTCAGGTCGCTCACGTAAACATCGCCCCACCACATCTGTCCTGATGTCTCTTGCGTGTTGGCCGCTTCCCAAATCAAATGCTTGTCATCCCGGGTGAAACCCGAGCCCTCGATCAGGCGAAAACCGGCATGAATATCGTTAATATTGACTGTTCGCAGACCAGTGAGGCGCGGGCCACCCGCAGCAAAGGCGACGTCCGCCAGTTTGATCCGCCACAGCCCCCACTCCTCGCCCTTCGGATTCTTCTCTTTTTTCCACGGCGAGCCGACGCCCGGATGGGCTTCCATCGAATACTCCTCATTCCAGTAAACCAGCTTGCCGTCGTGAGAGAAACTGGGGCGAATGACGCCCCAATTGGCCGGATTATTCGTAATGCGCCAGTATCGTTCGCCGTCGCTCGACATGATCCAGACATCGTGGTTGTGACCGATGCCGGGGAAAGAATCCATGTTGTACTCGGTTGGCCTCGTGTGCTCGTTCTGCGCGGTGAATATGATGTACTGGCCGCTGGGATGCCAGTACGGCTGGCACTTGTGAAATCCCGACAGCTCCGCCGGCGCCTTCTCGGTCAAGCACCGCCCGCCCGTTCCGTCTGGCTTCATGGTGAATATTTCGTATGTTCCGTCGATCTTGTCGGTGAAAGCCCTCCCGGGACGCAACTCGTTGAAGACGATCAGGTTGTTCGCTTGCGACCACTTCGGATAGAGGCCTCCCGGGCGGACAAGTTGCAGCTCGAAGTTTCCATCGAGCAGGCTTTGCGCAAGACCGGCTGGCGGCCAAGCGAGCGTCAGCCCAGACACGATCAACATTGGCGCCGGGAGAACCCAACTCGCTGTAAACCGAACTGCCTTATGGAAAGGCGTTTTCATCTTCCCCGCTCCTATCGGCAACCGGGTTCAGCGGCGCGGCGGAGCCGCGTCCGCGGGAGCGCCTTGTTGGGCGGACTGGTTGGCTCCGGACGCATCGGGAAGCGGATCGCCCAGGCAGCGCGTGAGCATTGCCTGCCCCCGTCCCAGCGCCTCATCGAAGCCCGGCCTTCCGGCAACGTAGCTCTCCAGAAACGCGATGGAGTATCGTCGGATAACCTCGAACTGCTCCTCAGTGCCGCACAGGGGCCTCCTCCGGGGGCTGTTCGCGAGGCAACTGTTGAACGAAAAATGGTTTGCGCCCCTGACCTCCAGGAAGTACTTCGGCGACGATACGTTCCTGTATATTTTCTCCGAAAGCTCGGCCATCGTATGGGAACCGCGCGGCTGACCTCTCTCTCTTTCCCCCATGAATAGCAGGGAAGGGATCCTGACTCCCTCCAGTTCGTCTTCCCCGAACAAATAACCGCCCGCCCCCGGCGAGAACAGCAAGACGGCCCGGAGGCGGGTATCCCGGCGCTCCTGGATAGTCCCGCAGAGCCCAAGTGCCGTGAAGGCGCCGAGCGAGTGCCCCCCGACGGCTACCCGATTCCGGTCGATCAGTTTTCCGAATGGAACGGAAGTCAACATGCTGTCCAGCGCGAGTTTCATCTCGTCCACGCGGTACAGGTACTTGCCGCGGTCACCGGGACCGGAACCCGCTATCTCCCGGCCGTGCTGCAGAAGGCCGCGGCGGTCGAAATCTTCCGCGGCGCCGGTCCGGATTCGGGCGGCCGAATGCCGGTCGTGATGGTCCGGGCAGGCCACGATCCAACCGCGAGCCGCGAGAGCTTCCGTGAAGAACACCGCGCCGAGTCCGCTGCCCCCGTACCCATGCGAGAAGACAAGGAAAGGGAAGGGGCCGCCTTCCGCACGGGGCGTGGCCTCGGCAGCCACGTAGCCGCTGGTCGGTCCCCCGTAGTGGTGCGATTTCGGTTGCGCGTCGGTCGGATACCAGACGGCCACCGTAAGTGCTTGTTCGCGCGCGTCCTTCTGGTAGTTGAAATCGAGAACCTGATAGCCGACGTTGAACCGGGTCCGGGCCTCTCCCTCTCCGGATTCCGAGCCCGCCAGGAGCGTGCGACTCGGGATACTCAGGACCAGGAAGAGGCCGGCGGAATGCGCCAGCGGGGGGCAGATCTTTCGCAATCGCCAGATCATCGTTCCAGGCCCGAAGGCCAACCCGGCGGAATGTTAAACCCGGCCGGATATCGCTATCCCAGCCGGGTCAGAATCTTATTCCCTCATGTCCCCAGTCTGTACTCACAAAGGCTCCCGGGACAAGGTATTCGAGCTGCGGAAATATGATTCAGTTTCCGCTGGAGATTGTCAAAGACATTTCTCCGTCAAAGCGGCTCTGGTCCAACATTGCGTTGAGCGAAGCAGGAGGCCGCCAATCGGGTGCTGGCCCCCCCGGCTCACAGCGGCGACGCCTTGAGCCGGGCCAGCCGCCCGCGGGTCTTGAGGTTGAAGAACTCCTTTCAGACTCCCCGGCGGTAGCGGATGAGTGAGTTAAAAAGGGCGATACAGTCGAAAGAACCCACACGAAACGGAAGAGAACCAGAAAAGGCGACTCCCCCAATGCTGGAGAAGTCGCCCTCTCTCACCCAAAATCGCGCTCAGTAAATTCTCCCCACCACCGGCTGGTCGACATTCGTGCCATAGCTGATCGCCGTCACGCCGTAGATGTACCATCTGCCTTCCGACGGACGGTAGAGGGCACGATCTTGGGTGCCATCACCCTCGCAATCGATCACGACCGGGATGTCGCCAGACCGGCCGAATACCACCGATCCGCTGCCCAGTGTGTACCAGCGCCCGACGGCGCTCCGAAACAAGGAAATCTCCGTCGTTCCGTCACCATCGTAATCTCCCGGTGCCACACAGTCGCCAGCCAGACCCCAAGCCTTCTGCGAAATGCCTCGGATGTACCAGACTCCGCTGGAGGAGGAGGAACGGAAAACGGCCGGATCAGCCCGTCCGTCTCCATTGTAGTCGCCCGGGACGGGGCGGTCGCCCACTAGCCCGAAGAAGAAGCGGGTCCGACCGCTGATATACCAGCCGCCGGTGGAGCAGCGAAAGACGGCGGTGTCGGTACGAAAGTCGCCGCTGTAATCGGCCGGGACGGGCATATCCCCCTTCTGGCCGTAGTACACCTTGGCCAGCGTTCCGCCAGACGGATTTCGAATATACCACTGACCAGAAGAAGGGCGGAAGACGGCGATATCGGCGGTTCCATCTCCGTTGTAATCCCCGCATACGGGAATATCGCCGTCCAAGCCGTAGTAGAGCAGGCTGACATTTCTGATTCTCCAACTGCCGTCGATAGTGCGCCACAACCCGAGGTCCGTGCATCCGTCGCCGTCGTAGTCGTCGGCATCGATCACCAGCCGCCGCGGGGTAGGCGTGGCCGGTCTGGAGGTGGGAGTCGGCGATGGGCTCGGAGAGGGGGTCGTCGTGGAAGCGGGGCTGGGCGAGGGGGTCGTCACCCGAGGAGTAGGACTCGGGCTCGATGTCGTCGAGGGTGCGGGGGTGGGAGACGGGGTAGATACGGCCGATGGCGTCGGGGCCGCGCTTGGGCTGGCCATGGTGAAGATCAATTTTGTCACGAAAGCGTCTTCATTGCCCCCGTAACTTGCCTGGTAAGGATTTTTCGTGGGGAAATTCCTGGAGATGGCGATACCGGTGATATACGCCTCGCCTCCCGTCCCCAGCGCGATTCCACGCCCATAATCTTCATCATTCCCCCCGAGGTAAGTGGAGTAGATGAGAGCAGATCCGCTTGAGAAGAGCATGGTTACAAATGCGTCATGCATAGTTTCTTCTTCCAAACTTGCCTGATAAGTATTAATCGTAGGAAAGTCCGTGGACCCCGTTTCCCCGGCGATATATGTTTCGCCTCCTGAACCTATCGCGATTCCGTATCCGCATTCTTCGTCATTTCCCCCGAGGTAGGTGGAATATATGAGACCAGAACCGCTTGAGGAAAGCCTACTGACGAAAACGTCTGCATTCCCTCCAAAACCTGCCTGGTATGGATTTATCGTGGGGAAATTCAAGGAGTAGGTGCCACCAGTGACATGCGCCTCGTCTCCCGCTCCCAGCATTATCCCACCCCCGCTATCGGCATCATTTCCTCCGAGATAAGTAGAGTAGATGAGAGCAGAGCCGCCCGAGGAGAGCTTGCTCACGAAAGCGTCACTTGCTCCGCCAGAACTTGTCTGGTAGGGATTTTTCCTGGGGAAGTTCGCGGACCAAGTCATTCCGGTGACATACGCCTCGCTTCCCGTCCCCAATGTGATTCCATATCCCTCATCGTCATCACTCCCCCCGAGATAGGTTGAATAGATAAGAGATGAGCCGCTCGAAGAAAGTCTGCTCACAAAAACGTTTCGATTCCCCGCCGAACTTGCCTGGTAGGGATTTATCGTGGGGAAATCCGCGGAGTAAGTGCCGCCGGTGATATACGCCTCGCCCGCCGTTCCCAGTGCGATTCCGGACCCGTCATCCAACCCATTCCCCCCGAGGTAGGTGGAGTAGATGAGAGCCGAACCGCTTGAGAAAAGCTTAATCACGAAAACATCCCCAAGCCCCGCCCAACTCGCCTGATAAGGATTCTTCGTGGGGAAGTTTGTGGAGTATGTATCCCCCGCGATGTACGCTTCGCCTCCCGATCCTAGTATGATTCCAAATCCATAATCATTACCGCTCCCCCCGAGGTAAGTGGAATATATGAGGCCAGAACCGCTTGAGGAAAGCTTGCCGACGAAAACGTCTGCATTCCCCGCCGAACCTGCCTGGTAGGGATTTTTTATGGGGAAATTCGAGGAATAGGCTAGGCCGGTTACATGCGCCTCGCCTCCCGTCCCCAATGCTATTCCAAACCCATGATCCTCATTACTCCCTCCGAGATAAGTGGAATAGTCGAGCTCAAGAATTCCGCCAGAAACCGGAACGGGGGTAGGAGTCGCCGTGAGAACGAAGATTAGCTTGCTCACGAAAGCGTTTTGATTCCCTGCCAAACTTGCCTGGTAGGGATTTTTCGTGGGGAAATTCGTGGATGGTGTGTCTCCTGTTACATATACCTCGTTTCCCGTCCCCAGCGCGATTCCGTGGCCATAATCTTCGTCATTCCCCCCGAGATAAGTGGAGTAGACGAGAGCAGATCCGCTTGGGGAGAGCATGCTTATAAATACATCAGACATATATATTTCTCCCAAGCTTGCCTGATAGGGATTTTTCGTGGGGAAATTCAGGGAGCAGGTGCCACCGGTAACATATGCTTCGCCTCCCGTCCCCAGTGCAATTCCATCGCCCCACTCAGTCTCATCTCCTCCCAGATATGTGGAGTAGATGAGAGCAGAGCCGGCTGAGGAGAGCTTGCTCACGAAAGCGTTTTGATTCCCTGTCAAACTTGCCTGGTAGGGATTTTTCGTGGGGAAATTCGGGGATGATGTGTCTCCTGCTACATATACCTCGTTTCCCGTCCCCAGCGCGATTCCATGGCCATGATCTTCCTCATTCCCCCCGAGATAAGTGGAGTAGATGAGAGCAGAGCCGTCCGAGGAGAGCTTGCTCACGAAAACGTTTTCACCCCTTGACAAAGTTGCCTGGTAGGGATTTTTCGTGGGGAAATTCGGGGAGAGAGTGCTACCGGTGACATATGCTTCGCCTCCCGCCCCCAGAGTAATTCCATCCCCCCACTCACTACTATCTCCTCCCAGATGGGTGGAGTAGATGAGAGCAGAGCCGTCCGAGGAGAGCTTGCTCACGAAAACGTTTTCACCCCCTGACAAATTTGCCTGGTAGGGATTTTTCGTGGGGAAATTCGAGGAGCGAGTGCTGCCTGTGACGAAAGCCTCGCCTCCCGTTCCCAGTGCGATTCCGGACCCGCCATCAAAACCATTGCCCCCGAGATAAGTCGAGAAAATAAGAGACGACCCGTTCGATGAGATGCTGCTCATAAAAACATCCTTCTCTCCATCGAAACTTGCTTGGAAGGGATTTTTCGTCGGAAAGTCCGTGGATGACGTTTGCCCGGTGATATAAGCCTCTCCTCCTGACCCTAGTGCGATTCCATCCCCCCATTCTTCGGTATTTCCCCCGAGGTAGGTGGAGTAGATGAGAATAGATCCACTTGAGGAAAGCATGCTTACAAATACGTTAACCAAATCGTCCCCCCCAGCTAGACTTTCCTGATAAGGATTATTCGTGGGGAAATTCAGGGAGAGAGTGCCACCGGTGACATAAGCCTCTCCTCCCGTTCCCAGTGTGATTCCTTCCCCCCACTCACCACTATCTCCTCCAAGATACGTGGAATAGCCGAGTATTAAAATTCCGCCAGAAAAGGATGCGGGCGTTGGAGGCGGTGTGGATAGGACTGGCGGCGTCGGGGACATAGGGGCCGACGGCGAAGGTGAAGCGCTCGCCGCGGGAGTTGGCGTTGCTAAGCGAGGGGGGCTTATTGAGGCGGTCGGGGAAGGAGTTGGCGTGGGAACGAAGATCAGCTTGCTCACGAAAGCGTCTTCATAACCTCCAAACCCTGCCTGGTAGGGATTGTTCGTAGGGAAGTTCGCGGAGTTGGTATACCCGGTGACGTGCGCCTCGCCTCCCGTCCCCAGCGCGATCCCATACCCTTGATCCGAACCCATCCCCCCGAGGTAAGTGGAGTAAACCAGTGACGAACCGCTCGAGGAGAGACCGCTCACGGAAACGTCATCCCATCCTCCTCCTGAACCCGCCTGCCAGGGATGGTTTGTGGGAAAATTCAGGGACCTTGTATACCCGACGACATACGCCTCCCCTCCCGCCCCCAGTGCGATCCCATATCCCCGATCAAAATCATCCCCCCCCAGGTAGGTGGAGTAGATGAGACCAGCCCCGCTCGAAAAGAGCTTGCTCACGAAAACGTCGTATGCTCCTTTACAACTGGCCTGGTAGGGATTGTTCGTGGGGAAGTTCGGGGAACCGGTATGTCCGGCGACATACACCTCGCCTCCCGTTCCCAGTGCGATCCCCTCCCCGTAATCGACAGAATTCCCTCCGAGATAGGTGGAGAAGACGAGACCAGAGCCAGAAGAGGAGAGCCTGCTCACGAAAACATCCCTGTCCCCTCCCCCAGAACTTGCCTGATAGGGAATATTCGTGGGGAAGTCCGTGGAACCGGTATATCCGGCGATATACGCCTCGCCTCCCGTTCCCAGTGCGATCCCCTCCCCGTAATCGACAGAATTCCCTCCGAGATAAGTGGAGAAGACAAGGCCAGATCCGGAAGAGGAGAGCCTGCTCACGAAAGCGTCTTCATACACCCCATGACCGGCCTGGAAGGGATTGTTCGTGGGGAAGTTCGGGGATTCCGTTGCTCCGGTGACATACGCCCCGCCTCCCGTCCCCAATGTGATTCCCCTCCCCTCATCCACTTTGCTCCCCCCGAGATAGGTTGAGTAGATAAGAAAAGAGCCGCTAGGTGAGATGCTGCATACGAAAGCGTCCCAAGATCCTCCAGAAACCGCCTGGTAGGGATTGTTCGTGGGAAAATTCGGTGAGTTGGTATACCCGGTGACATGCGCCTCTCCTCCCGCCCCCAGCGCAATTCCAAACCCGTACTCATCACCACTCCCTCCGAGATATGTGGAGTAGATGAGAGCAGAGCCGCTGGAGGAGAGCCTGGTTACAAATGCGTCAATCAGATACGCTTCTCCCCAGCTGGCCTGATAAGGATTGTTCGTGGGAAAATCCGGAGAGTTGGTGCCACCGGTGACATAAGCCTCGCCTCCCGTCCCTAGCGCGATTCCATACCCCCAATCTTCACCATTCCCCCCAAGGTAGGTGGAGTAATCGAGCTGAAGCGTTTCCGCCTGAAGCCGAACGGGATAAACGGCGAACCAGGCGCCCATGAACAGAACGGCAGTCGTCGATTTCATCTCTACTTCTCTCGGTAAATACCCTCGAAATAGCCCGGCCGGACATCGCTGTCCATAGCCGGGTCAATCTTGCCGAGGCTCATGTCCCCAGTCCCACTTTTGCTTGTGCATGCTCCAGATTTATAAGACCAAAAGCGAAGGATCCGGGGTAACACTTCCTCCTTATTCGATGGCAATGATGCCTTCCTGAGGTAACCAGGCTTCCACCGCCCGGCGCCAGGCGCGGGCGGCGGATCTTTTGATCGAAGCTACCTCTTGCCGGGTGATCTGCGCGCTCATCTTTTCGATATGCTCAAGCGCGGCTTTCCGCCTACTGTAAGTATACCAGCCCATTCTTTCCTGTCCAGAACAAAGGGTTTCCTCCGCCGTACGGCCAGCCAGGCAGGGCCGTCGGCGATGAAGCAGCGTGAGATCCCTTGATCCAGCGGGAGAAACGTGCTAAAAATCGCGATGTGCTGGAGCGACTTAAATCGCTGGGCGATGAGCGATAATCGACCTTAATCCGCAAAACCCCAGAAGTTAGCGATAAACCCGACGGCCACGATGAAGACTTCAGGGCAAGAGCCGCCGATTGTACTTGTCGGCGGTACTCTGTGGGATGGCCAAGCCGATAGGCCGCTCGGCAGGATGGAGATCCTGGCCAAAGACGGCAAGATCGCCGAGATGGGTAAAACCGTGAGCCGACCCTCCGCGGCGAATATCCTCGATCTCGCCGGGCATGTCATCGTGCCGGGCTTCATCGATGGCCATGTCCATGTGACCTTAGACCCGCAGCGCCCTCTCGAATCGATCACGGGCTACTCCGATGTCTTCAAGGCCCTTTTTGCGCTCGGTCCGTTGAAGGTTCTGCTGATGAACGGATTTACCACAATCCGGGATCTGAGTGCCTTCGATCATGGATATGTGACTGTCGATCTGAAACGCGCCATCCAACAGGGTATGATCGTTGGACCCCGGATGTTCGTCGCGCCACACATGGTTTCGCCTTCCGGCGGGCACGGGGACCTCGCCGGCCTGATGGCTTCCGAATTCGCCCCCGCCCTGAGGGTAAAGAACATCGCCGATGGCCCGGACGAACTCAAAAGGGTAGTGCGCGAGGAAATCCGCGGAGGCGCCGACTGGATCAAGTTCGCCGGCTCGGGTGGCTTTGGGGACCCCTACGCCGATCCCAGCCAAGCCACGTACACTCAGGAGGAGATGAATGCCCTCGTCCAGACCGCGCACGACCTCGGCATCCCTGTCTGCACGCACGTCTACGGCGCCGAAGGGGTCCGGCGGGCCGTTGCCGCCGGGGTGGATTCCATCGAGCACGGCAACCTCGCTTCCGCAGAGGATTTAACCCTGATGGAGCAGAAGGGGATCTATCTCGTGCCCACGCTGTCCGCCTTCGCGGATCTGGATGAGCTCAACGATCCAGCTTATACGGCGTCAATTCCCCCTTTCCTCGTCAAGAAGAAGCTCCAATACGCCGATGATCTGCGTGCCATGGCAAAGAATGCGGCGAGGAGCGGGGTCAAGATCGTCTTCGGAACCGACGCGGGGTGTTTCGCTCACAAGGATAACTGGAAGGAATTCCTCGCCATGACCAAGAATGGCATCACACCCCTGCGCGCCCTGAAAGCCGCGACAAGCGCGGCGGCGGAAATGCTGAAACGGCCCGATCTGGGGACGCTGGCGGTCGGGAAAACGGCGGACATCATCGCCATGCCGGGCGATCCGTTCCAGGATATCAGCATGACGGGCAAGGTGGACTGTGTGATCAAGGAAGGGAAAATCTACAAGCAACCCAACCTTTAAAGCAGGAACGTCGGCAAAGCTCCCCGAACGTCTCCCTTCGTAACCTCAGGTCAGGCATCCCATCAGCCAGATGCTCCGACCGCTGATACTTCCCCTTGCCATCCAGCAATCGGTAATCCAGATGGGTGATCCCCTCCCCTTCCGGAAGATGACCGAACGTAAGCCGCGGGCACTACTCGCTTCACACAAGCCAGAATAGAGAAAAGGCGGCTCCTCCAGATGAGAGCCGCCCATCCCTTGGCAATCCTATCCGCAACTATTCACATGTTGGTCCCGGATTGCACCGAGTTGGACTTGAGGGGTGGTTTCTGCTAGTTTGGAATGGAATTCCCCAACCGGAGATCCTCCATGGACACGAGACGCTGGCGGCAGTCTCTCGCCATCCCCGTGGCTCTGGCCCTTCTCAACCTGGCCGGCATGAACCGGGGCGGGGCGGAACCCGGGGATTATCCCGCCGGGGCGGTATCCCCCCGCCGTGTCCGCGCGGTCGCGGGCGACGAGAAGTGGGTCAGCACGGGTTGCATCCCGGGGACCGACCACATGGTGGCGGCCCTCCTCGCCGACGGGGAGGGCGGTCTTTATATCGGGGGGTTCTTCGATCGGGCGGGGGACGTATACTCGCAGGGTGTCGTCCGCTGGGACGGTGTCTCCTGGTCGCCGCTGGGAAGCGGCCTCGTCGGGCGGGTCTATGCGCTCGCCCGGAACGGATCCGACCTCTACGCGGGGGGATACTTCCCGGGTGCGCCGGGCGTGTCAGCGACAAATGTCGCCCGGTGGGACGGTTCCTCCTGGTCGGCCCTGAGCTCGGGCCTGAACGGCTTCGTCTTCGACCTGGCCTGGGCCGGGACGACGCTCTATGCTGGAGGCTATTTCACCAAGGCCGGGACCGCGGAGACCTACTACATCGCCGCCTGGGACGGCTCCTCCTGGTCGGCGGTTGGGAGCGGGTTCAACGACTACGTCCACGCCCTCTCCTGGGACGGCGCGACGCTCTACGCCGGGGGCAACTTCACGCGGGCGGGGAGCGCCGAGACGTATTACATCGCGGCCTGGGACGGCTCCTCCTGGTCCACGCTCTCCTCCGGCCTGAACGGGACCGTCTACGACCTGGCCTGGGACGGGGCGCGGCTCTACGCGGGGGGAGGCTTCACCCGTGCCGGCGGCGGCGACGCGCGCCGCGTCGCCGCCTGGGACGGTTCCTCCTGGTCACCCCTCTCCTCCGGGATGAACTACAGCGTCCTCTCGCTCTGCTCTGACGGGTCGTCCCTCTACGCGGGGGGAGACTTCTCCATCGCCGGCGGCGAGGCCGCGGCCGGCGTAGCCCGTTGGGATGGGACGGGATGGTCGGCCCTGAGCACCGGCATCGACGGGAACGCCGCCGCTCTGGCCTGGGACGGGACCTCCCTCTTCGCGGGGGGAGACTTCACGAAAGCGGGAGGGGGAGGCGCGGCCCATCTCGCCCGCTGGGACGGTTCTTCCTGGTCGTCCCTCACCACCGGCGTGGACAGGGACGTTCTCGCCCTCTCCTGGTCGGGCTCGAACCTCTTCGCGGGGGGATACTTCGATGTCGTCGAGAGCGTGTCCGCGAAGAGGATCGCCCGCTGGGACGGCTCCCGGTGGTCTTCGCTGGGCCGGGGAACGCACCTCATGGTCACGGCCCTGGCGGGGGAAGGGTCGGTCTGCTACGCGGGCGGGGATTTCGCGTTCATGGGGGAATCCGCCGCCCGCTCCGTAGCGCGCTGGGACGGATCATCCTGGTCGGCACTCTCCTCGGGGATCGAGGGCCGTGTCCTGGCACTGGCCTGGACGGGATCAGGCCTCTACGCCGGGGGCAACTTCGTCGCGGCGGGGGGCGCCGAGACCTACTACATCGCGTCCTGGGACGGCGCCGCCTGGTCGCCTCTCGGTTCCGGCATGGACAGGCCGGTCTACGCGCTGGCCTGGGACGGCTCGCGGCTCTACGCGGGGGGAGACTTCACGCGGGCGGGCGCGGTCGACACATACTACATCGCGTCCTGGGACGGATCATCCTGGTCTTCGCTCGGGAGCGGGATGAACAGCCCGGTCTACGCGCTCTCCTGGGACGGATCTTACCTCTACGCCGGGGGCGCGTTCACGGAGGCCGGGGCGGCGATAGCGAACCGCGTGGCCCGCTGGGACGGATCATCCTGGTCGGCCCTCTCCTCCGGGATGAACTATCCCGTCCTCTCGCTCTGCTCCGGCGGCTCCTCCCTCTACGCCGGGGGTGACTTCTGGATGGCGGGGGGGATTGCGGCGAGCCGGATCGCCCGCTGGGACGGATCCTCCTGGTCTCCGCTCGGGTCTGGGACGAGCGGCCGGGTCGCCGCCCTGGCCTGGGACGGGGTCCGCCTCCACGTCGGGGGGAATTTCTTCCGAGCCGGCGACCGGGCCTCGGCCTTCCTCGCCGTCTATGACACGTCGCTGACCACGCCGACCCCCGTCCCCTCGCCGACCTGCGGTCCGACGCTCCCTCCCGAAAAGGCGCTCATCGCCTCCGGCGACTACGACGGCGACGGGACGGCCGATCCGGCCGTCTTCCGGCCCGCCAGCGGACTCTGGTCGGTCCGCGGTCTCACCTCGGCCTATTTCGGGGTTTCCGCCGACCAGCCGGTCCCGGGCGACTATGCCGGGGACGGGTCCGCGGACCTCGCCGTCTTCCGCCCGTCATCGGGACAGTGGTTCGTCCGGGGCTTCACCCGCTTCTCGCACGGGACAAGCGGCGACATCGCCGTCCCGGAAGACTACGACGGGGATAACGCCGACGACTTCGGCGTCTTCCGCCCCTCGACCGGCCTCTGGTCGGTGAGAGACCAGACGGCGGAGATCTTCGGGAGGGACGGCGACTGGCCCGTCCCGGGCGACTACGACGCCGGGGGATCGGCGCTGCTGGCCGTCTACCGCCCGGATCGGGGCTACTGGGCCGTCTCGGGTCTCACCCGCTTCTACTTCGGTGAGGCGGAGGACTGGCCCCTCTCCCTCGATTACGACGGGGACGGGAGTCGCGAGGCGGCGGTCTTCCGCCCCTGCTCCGGGATGTGGGCGATCCGCTCCGTCACCCGCCAACACTTCGGCAACTGCTTCGACTGGCCCCGCCCCGCCGATTACGACGGCGACGGGGCGGAGGACCCGGCAATCTTCCACGACGAAAGGGGCCTCTGGGCCGTCCGCGAACTGACGCGCCTCTATCTCGGGGCAACGGGGGATGTGCCGGCGGCGAGGTAGTTTCACCCCGGCCAGAATAGGGAGAAGGCGGCTCCTCCATCGCTGGAGAAACCGCCCCTTTGCTGCCAGGCTATTCGCAGCTAGTCACCAGTCACTAGTCCCCAGTCACTACCTCGTCACCGGCACTTCCAGCGTTCCGCCAAAGTATACCCGGCTTATCCACCGGATCGACCACCGCCCGGGAGAAGAGCGGAACCCGCCGATCCCGTCCCGCGCCGCATCACGAACATACCACTGATCCGGCGCCGGCCACAGGACATCGCCCCGGCGGGCGGGCGCCAGAAATATTGTCCACTCCCCGATCGCTTCCAGCGGAGTGATCGACGGCAGAGCGCGCAGGTTTCGGATGAGGTCTGGACTCATGACCGCGATCAGCCGGATATTGTGACGGGCAAGAAAATTGTATACGCCGGTCGGGTTCTTGGCGAGAGACGACCTTTCGTGTCGGGGTTGCGGGCGGTCGAATATCATGGGAACTCCGGATCCGGCTCCGAGCCTGACGAGGAAGTGCTTCCAGGACGAGGCTTCCAGCAGGATGTTGCCCGAACCGCCAGCCGGATCATGAAGACGCAGGTGCGCCAGTCTTTCTCCGGTCTTGATCCCGCCCGTGCGCGCGGGGAGCGCGGTGTAGGCCGCATATATCTGATAGGAGGCCATCGCCGCCACTCCCGCCGCGACGATGATCGATCCCGGCGCGCGTCTCCTCTTCAGCGCCTCGGCGATCGCGGCGAGGAAATAGCCGAACGCCGGATAGATGAGAGCGAGAAAGGGGAAAAGATAACGAAGATAATTCCGGCTCCAGGCCGGCCGCCCGCCCTGGGTGCCGGCGAACATGAGGAGGGGAAGAAGACAGAAAGCGGCGTAGGACCTTACCCCGGGCTTATCCCTCCGTTGGGCCACAAGAAGCGCCAGGCCCGCGCCTCCCCCCGCCAGCGCGAACGGATCGATCGCGAGAAAAGCGCGCAGGTATCCCTGGAAGGAGCGCCCGGCGATAATCCGGGCTGCTTCGAATTCCCGGGTGGCATGAAGAAAGCCGAGCGCGTCCCCGTTCGCCAGGTAATTCCCCGCCATCCAGAACGCCGGGAATATCCAGGGGATGAGCGCGGCGACGGCATGATGAGCCAGACGGACGGTATTCAATCGGCCTCGGAGGGCGGCGAGGATCTCGCCCCCGACGAGAATGCCGGAATAGAGGAGAGCGAAAGCCCACGCCTCGAAGCGGATCCCGCCCCCCAGGGCGATCGCGGCCGAACCGAGATAGAGAAACCGCCGCCCGCCCGATTGTTGATAGGCCACGAAAAAAAACATGAACGCGGCCAGGGTCGCGAATTGGAACGATTCGCTCAAGGGGACCGAACTCAGCCACACATGAACCGGGTTCACGGTTATCAGGAGGGCGCCGAGCAGGGCGGCGGCGCGATCCGCCAGGAGCCGTCGGGTGAGACAGTAGATAAAAATAATCCCGACCCATCCGGCGACAATGGAGAGCAATCGGGGCGCGAAGAGGAGATGGTCCCAGATCATCAAGCCAAGGCCGATGATATAGGAGTGAAAAGGCGGCCAGTAGGGGCTCTCCCGGGGGAGGATGAGATGAGGACGTCTTGCCCATCCGTAGGCCATCTCGACCCGGATAGAGTCATCGGCGCAGAATTCTTCGAAACCCGTCCGGTAAAGGCGGGCATGGATCGTGGCCCGGAGGGAGACCAAAGCGATTATGCCGGCGATAACCGCGACGCCGGAACGCCGACCGATAAGAGTTCTCACCCGCCGCATTCTTCCCGGCGGTAGTCCGTCCCGAAGGCCAGGTCGACCGGGTCGCGCCGGGTGCCCGAGAGGCAGTTGAACTCCTGGATCAGGACTACGTCGGGTTCTAGCCCCTGGAAGATCCGGATGCCGGGGTCTTCGTAGGCCTGGTTCGTCCCGCTGGTCAGATTGGCCGCCAGGATCTTCACCTCGATGGCGGAAGCGGGATCGGGCCAGCCGAGCGAGGGGAGCACCGTCGTAAGGCCCGCCCGTATGAGTCTCATGGAGGGAATCATATCAGATCCCCGCCCGCTCCCGTCAAACGAAGGTGTCCTAACAACCAGATCCTGAGACCGGGGATTTGAAGGAAAGGAGGATATCAGCTCACCTTGGACGAAGCTATTTCTCGATCGTGGCTGGGGGAGGGGGTAATCGCGACCTCTCCCGGCGCCCACAATGTTGAAAAGGCCCGCGGCATCCGGCGCGGGCCTTTTCAACGTCCCGGACAGGCCCTGTAGCGCTGTCGCCGCCGCTGTTTCACGCGGCGGCGCGCCTGCGGGTTGGCTGACCGGGAGGGATTTAATTTTTAGAAAAAGTAACGCAGCCCCCAGTGAACGGCCACATCGCTGTCGGCCATCTTCCCATCCTTCTCGTACCAGAGTTCCTCAGATGACCAGTCGGCGTCCACGGAAAGGGAAAGCGCAACGTTGGTGGCCAGGAAATATTTCACGCCGCCCTCGATGCCGTAAACGAAGGCATCGATGTTGTCGGCGCCGTCGATGTTCCAGATGCCCCAGCCGATGTTCCCGCCGACGAAGGGTACGGTTTTGCGGAGCAGGTCGGAGTCGCCCAGCCCCAGCTCGACTAGGTTGAAGTTGTACTGGACGCCGAGGGCGGGATGGTAGCCGTCAGTGTAATCATCGTGATAATAATAGAAAGCGGCGGCGGCTTCCAGGTTATCGATCAGGAAGTAACCAAAACCGGCCCCGGTCTGGAATTGGCTTCCTCCCGCGCCTTTGGAGTCATAACTCCCGAAGACGTCCAGCTCCATCGTTCCCTCGTTCAGCATCTGGCCGTAGGCACTGACCCCCGCGCAGGCGGTAACAACGACAATAAGAAGCGCCAGCTTCTTCATTAATCGCCCTCCTTTTTCGGCAATTATTGCCCCGCTTCTTGTCATGCCCGACGACGGTTCCCTTCCCGCTGTCCGGCCAACTCGTCATCACCTCCTTATCTGGCCGCAACCGATGATGGAACCACGGATTCGGGCGAAATAACCTCGTCTCCCCGAGATGATCTCCTCTTAGCCGAAATTATCCTCCTTTTGGTTTTGGGAATCAAGGCGTTCCCCGGTATGAGTCGTCCATCAAGTTCTGGGGGAACTTGAAGGACATCGATCTCCGGGCCATAACGAAGAACTCCCAAACGGAAACCTATTTCAGGTCCGGTTCCCCCTCTATCTTCGCCACATTTGCCGGGGCGAACAACGTATCACCTTGGTCCCAATAGAAATACCCACAATACCAGATAAAACCAGATCCTCCGGCTCCTCAAACTTCCCCCTGCTATCCAGCAATCCGTGATCAGGATGGGTGATCCGCTACCCTCACCTAAGATGACCGAACGCAGATTGAGGGCTCTGCTCGTTTCATCCCACCACGAATAGAAAAAGGCGGCTCCCCATAGAAGAACCGCCCTTCTTCCCTATTCAGCCCGATTTACCTTGTAACCGGGATGTCTCCCGTCGCTCCGAAATACACCCTGGTCAGGCTCCGGACTGACCAGAGGTTGGCGGAGTCGCGGAAGATGCCAGCGTCATCCAGTCCGTCCCCATTGTAGTCGGCCGGCAAAGCCCGATCCCCCGTGCTGCCCAGGTAGATCCGGGTCACGTTCCTGATCGACCACAAGCCGGTTGTGGGGCGGAAGATCCCCCCCTCCCACTGCCGGTCTCCGGTATAGTCGCCAGGGACCAGGGTGTCCCCAAAGGATCCGAGGTAGAACCTGGTCAGGTTCCTGACCGACCACAAACCCGACGACCCCCGGAAGACGGCGATGTCCATCGCCTCGTCGTCGTTGTAGTAGCCGGGGATGGCGAGGTCGTTCGCTGCCCCCAGATAGGCCCGGGTCAGGGCGCGGATGGACCAGAGAGACTCCGCCGGGCGGAAAATCCCGCCCTCGGCGGTTCCGTCGCCGTCGTAGTCTCCCGGTACGGGCTGATCGGCCGCGGCGCCCAGGTAGAAGCGGGTCAGATCCCGGACCGACCACAGGCCGGTGGACCCCCGGAAGACGGCGGCGTCGGTGGTCCCGTCGCCGTCATAGTCATCGGGCACCACCTCGTCGTCCGCGCTCCCCAGGTACACCCGGGTGAGTTCGCGGATCGACCACATCCCCGCGCTCCCCCGGAAAACCGCGATGTCGCTGGTACCGTTCCCGTCGTAATCGTGGATCCAGGGGGGCGCGCAGTCATAGGTGCAGCCGGAGGCCCCCGTGTCGTCATACCCATCCGTCGTGCCGCAGATGTTGTAATCGCCCGTGTTCGAGGTCCCGGCGTTCTCGATGTCGTGGTCCCCGCTCCCGCAAATCGTATTCGCCTCGAGGACGGTTCCGGTGGCCTCCAAGCCGAGGCGGATCCCGTCGCCGTCGCTGTTGGTCACCCGGTTGCGCGCGATCGTGGTGTTCTCGACGGCCGTGGTCAGGATGATGCCGTTACCGCTCGCGTCCAGGGTGTTGTCGGTGATGGCGGTGCCCGAGGCGCTGCCCAGGAGGATCGCCCGGCCGTTGGTGCCCTGGCCGTTTCCGACCATGGTGTTGCCGGCGATGGTGCAATGGTCGCAACTGTGCAGGTCGATCCCCGTCCACCATCCGTTGTCGGAGATCACGCTGTCGCTGATCTCGATGTAGTAGGAGTCCGCCAGGTTGATTCCGGAGGAGAACCGGGAGATCCCGATGTTCCTGATGGTCACGTTGCTTCGGCCGGTCACGTCGATCCCGTAATAGTGATTGTCCCCAGAGATGGTGAATCCTCCGCCGTCGATCGTGATGCCGTCCGTTCCGACCGTGAAGCAGGTGCCGTCGGAGACCGCCTCGAGGTCGCAGTTCAGCGTGCAAGACTCGGTGATCACGTCCCCCCAACGGAAGGTCCGGGTCGCCCCCACGCAGCCGCAGTCCTGGGCCGCCGCCGGCCCGACGGAGGCCAGGAGGGCCAGCCCCAGCACGGTTTCCGCTACGATCGTTCTCATCCCTGACTCCTTTGGTTTTTAGCCGTCGAAAACTCCGCCATACCCGGGAGTCCAAAGCGAAAGCTTCGCCCCCAGCGTCAAGCTCTAGCTTGACGCTCCGGCCCGTCGGCCGCCAAACTCTACCCTCCATTCCCTACCTCGTTACCGGAATATCGCCAGTGCTGCCGAAATACACCCTCGTTAGGTTCCGCACCGACCACATCCCGGCCGAATCGCGGAAGATGCCGAAGTCGTCCTCGCCGTCCCCGTTGAAATCCCCGGGTCGCGGATAGTCGAAGCAGTTCCCGAAGTAGATCCGCGTAAGGTCGCGGAGCGCCCACTGTCCGGAGCAGGGGCGGAAGATCGCGAAGACCTTCTCGCTCGAGCCGAAGTAGCCACCGGGGACGGGCCAGTCGTCGGAGTTCCCGAAGTAGAAACGGGTGAGGTCGCGGACCATCCACTGCCCAGATTCTACGCGATACAGGGTCGCTTCCGCCGTTCCGTCATCCGAATAGTCGCCCGGTATCGCCCAGTCCCCGGTCGCCCCGAAGTAGAAGCGGGTGAGGGAGCGGACCGACCACATCCCGCCGTTCTCGCGGAAGACGGCGACCTCGCAGGTGCCGTCGCCGTTGTAGTCTGCCGGGGCGGCTCTGTCCTCGGCCCCGCCGAAGAAAGCGCGGGTCACGCCCGAGATCGACCAGAGACCCGTAGCGGGACGGTAGATCGCGATTCTCGCCGTGCCATCCCCGTTAAAGTCGCCCGGCGCCGGCTGGTCGTCGGAGTTCCCGAAGTTCAGCCGCGTGACGTTCCGGACCGACCAGAGCCCCTCCGGGGGGCGGAAGACGGCGACGTCGGCCGTCCCGTCGCCGTTGTAGTCTCCGGACTCTATCACCGCCCGCTCCGGAACGACCGAGGGCCCACAGGACGGCGTGGGGGAGGGCTCGCCCTGGGGCGTGGCGGTCCTGACGGGCGTCAGCGTCGGGACCGGCGTCGGCGGGACGGTCTGGGCCGGAGTGGGTGTCGGGGTGCGGACGGGCGCCGCGGTCGTTGTCGCGGTGGGGGCAGGAGTGAGGCTGGGAGCCGGCGTCGGCGTCACCGGAACGAAGATGGTCAGGAAAGCGTCCCAGTCCCCGGCCAAGGTCCCCTGGTATGGATCGAGTGTGGGGAAATTGTCGGAGGCGGTGTCTCCGGCCAGGATCAGGCGGCCGGACTTCCGGGCGATCTGATAGCCGTAATCGTGCATCCTCCCACCCAGGTAGGTGGAGAAGACCGGATTCCCGTCGGAGCTGAAGGAGGCGGCGAAGGCGTCGAAGTTGACAAAATTCCGCGCGGGGTAGACGGGGTTCACGGTGGGGAAATCGTCCGAGGAGGTATACCCGGCGATGGAAGCCTCGTCCTCTTCCAAGTCTATCCCGATACCTTCGTCATCGCTGGTCCCGCCGAAGTAGGTGGAGAAGCTTAAGGACGGGCTGGGGTCTATGCGGCAGACGAAGGCGTCGCTGTCCCCGCCGGCGTAAGACGGCTGAAAGGCGGAGACGGTGGGGAAATCCTGGGATGTGGTGTAGCCGGTCAGCCAGACGGAATCCGCACCCACCGCCAGTGCTGTCCCGCCCTCGTTTGAACTTCCGCCGAGATAGGTGGAGAAACCGAGCGCCCGGTCGTCGTCGATGCGGCAGAGGAAGGAGTCGAGGTTGCCGGCGTTGCCCGCCTGGATGGGGTCGACCGTGGGGAAATTGACCGAATTGGAATCGCCCGACGCCCAGATCTCGCCGTTGATCACGCCGACATCGTAGCAGTAATCGCTCGACTGCCCCCCCAGGTAGCTGGAGAACTGGAGGCCCCCGCCGGATCCGAAGGAACTGACAAAGACATCGTATAAACCCCCGGCATAACCCGCCTGGAAGGGCTGGACCGTGGGGAAATCCAGGGAAGTGGTATATCCCGCCACCACCATTTCCCCCAGCTCCCAGGCGGCTGCAAGGCCGTTCTCCGCTCCGGTCCCCCCCAGGTAGGTCGAGGAGGAGAGGTTCCCCGAACTGTCCAGGAGGCAGACGAAGGCGTCGTAGCCGCCGGCGCGGCTGGCCTGCCACGAGTTGAGTGTGGGGAAATCATCGGAGCTCGTCTGCCCGGCGACGTATATCCCGCCCAGGCGCAGACCGACGGCCCAAGCCGCATCACTGTCGGCCCCGCCCAGGTAGGTGGAGAAGGCCAGGTCCCCGGAGGAGTCGAAGCCGGAGACGAAGGCGTCGTATGAACCCCCGGCGTAGGACGGCTGAAAGGCGGACGCGGTGGGGAAATCGGCGGAGTTAGTGGTTCCCGCCAGCACAGTCAAACCCGGAGCAGCCGCGACTCCATTGGCCTGGTCGTAGCCGCTCCCGCCCAGGTAGGTGGAGTAAACCAGTTTCATCGCCCCGGCCCTGGCTCCTCCGGCCGGCGACAGGAAGACGATCAGGGAAAACCCCATAAGGCAGCCCTTTCCTATCCTCATATCCTCACCTCCCTCGGCGCGAAACCCGGTTTGTTTTCAACCATTTTGGCTGTGCGGCGCAACGATGTCCAGAAAAGATCCCGCACAATTTGCGCTCCGTAATCCGACCTACAACCCGGACCGGTTTCCGGGGGACAGGTCACAACTCCGGGGATTGTTCGCTTTATCCCAGCCCAGATAGAGGAAGGGCGGCCCTCCAACCGAGAGCCGCCCTTCTCTTTTCCTGCCTCTTTAACTAGTCACCATTCACTATTCCCCATTCACCCGGGTTGCCGGTATATCCCCGGGCGAACCGAGATAGACGCGGGTCAGGTCCTTCACGGCCCAGAGGCCCGTATCATCGCGGAAGATCGCTATATCGTCCAACCCGTCGCCGTCGTAATCGTCCGGGCGCGGCCAATCCAGGCAGTTCCCAAGGTATTCCCGGGTGATCCCCCGGATCCCCCACATCCCCTCGCAGGGACGGAAGACGGCCGGATTGTGTGTGCCGTCGCCGTTGTAGTCGAAGGAGACAGGCCAGTCATTCGCTCCCCCGAAGTAGAAGCGGGTGAGTCCGGAGACCGCCCAGAAGCCGGCGCCCGGACGATAGACAGCCATCAGAGCGGCATTGCCACCGTCGTAGCGGCCGGGGACAGGCCAGTCGCCGTCCAGGCCGAAGGGTATGGACGTGATGTCCCTGACATACCAGCGGCCGGTTGCTGGCCTGAAGACGGCCATCTCGTCCGCAAGATCCCCGTTGTAGTCGCCGGAAACCGAGACATCTCCGGTCTGACCGAAGGAGACGCGCGTCTGGAAACGGACAAACCACTGTCCGGTGGTTAATGGACGGAAGACAGAGATGTCAGCCGTGCCGTCTCCGTTATAGTCCCCCGGCGCGGGATTGTCGGTGGAGATGCCGTAGTAGGCGACCGTCAGGGCCCGCACCGACCACATCCCGGTCCCCGGACGGAAGACCGCTACATCAGCCGTTCCGTCTCCGTTGTAGTCGCCGGAGGCGATTATAGCCTTCTGCGGCGGCAGCGTCGGCCCGCAGGTCGGGCTGGCGGTCGGAGTGGGGGGAACCGCGGTCGTGGTGGCCGACGGTTCGGGGGACGGTGAAGGAGCAGCCGAAGGCTCCGGGGACGGAGTCGCGGAAGGTTCAGGGCTCGGCGATGGAGCAGCAGAGGGTTCCGGCGAGGGGGTGGCGGACGGTTCGGGGGTCGGCGAAGGTTCCGGCGTCGGAGTCGACGAAGGCTCGGGAGTCGGCGATGGTTCCGGGGTCGGAGTGGAGGAGGGTTCTATCGTGGGCGTGGGCGAGGGCAGCGGCGTGGCCGCGAAAACCAGCTTGCTTACGAAAACCTCGTAGCTCCAGATCTCTCCGAGCTTGGCCGCCTGGTAGGGATTTTCCGTGGGGAAATCGACGGACATCGTGTACCCCGAGACATACGCGTCGCCACCCGTCCCCGCCGCAAGGCCGTAGCTCCAGTCGGCGCTGCTCCCCCCGAGGTAGCTGGAGTAGTCGAGCGAAGATCCGGAGGAAGAGAGACGGCTCACGAAGACGTCCGTATCCCCTCCCACGATGCCCGCCTTATAAGGGATGACCGTGGGGAAATCGACCGATTGCGTAAACCCCGAAACATAAACTTCGCCGGCAGAACCCAGCGCGATCCCCCCTACCCCCCGGTCCATGCCGCTCCCCCCGAGGTAGGTGGAGGAGAGGAGCGACGATCCGGAGGAAGAGAGACGGCTCACGAAGACGTCCGAATTCCCCCGGTTGACGGCCTGATAGGGGCTGACGGTGGGGAAATCGCCGGATTGCGTCCATCCCAGGAGATAGGCCTCGCCCACCGTTGACAGCGTGATGTCGTATCCCTGGTCGTTGCCGCTCCCCCCGAAGTAGGTGGAGTAGAGGAGCGACGAGCCGGAGGAGGAGAGGCGGCTCGCGAAGGCATCGACATTCCCCCCATAGCCCGGCTGGTATGGGTCGAGCGTGGGGAAATCGCCGGATTGCGTGTAGCCCGCGAGGTAGGCCTCTCCGCCCGTGTTCAGCGTTATCCCCTGCGGCCAATCCCAGTTGGTCCCGCCGAGATAGGTGGAGTAGACGAGCGCGGAGCCGGAGGTGGAGAAGCGGCTCACGAAAGCGTCGGGGTTGTCGTTGTAAGTCGCTTGATAGGGATTCGCGGTGGGAAAATCGGAGGAAACAGTGAACCCCATAACGTAGGCCTCGCCGCTCGTCGATAGCGCGAGGTCATACCCATCGTCGTTGCCGGTCCCCCCGAGGTAGGTGGAGGAGACGAGCGACGAGCCGGAGGAGGAGAGACGGCTCACGAAGGCATCAGAACCTCCGCCCCGGCTCGCCTGGTACGGGTCGAGCGTGGGGAAATCGGTCGATCCCGTGCTTCCGACGACCCAGATCTCTCCGCCCGCAGCCGGCGCGAGCTTGAATGCATAATCGTCGGCACTTCCTCCGAGGTAGGTGGAGTAGTCGAGCGAGGAGCCGGAGGAGGAGAGACGGCTCACGAAGGCTTCGGCATTCTCGCCCGGAATCGCCTGATATGGGTTCACAGTCGGAAAATCAAGCGAGTACGTATATCCCGCCACAAATGCCTCTCCCCCCGCTCCCAGAGCGATCCCGTTCCCGAGATCGTCATCGCTTCCTCCGAGATAGGTGGAGTAGGCGAGGTCGAGCGTCCCGGCAAAAAGCGGATATATCCGGAACTGGGAAGCGAGCAACCCAATCGCGAATAGAAGCGAGATTTTCCTCACGAGATTCCTCCTGTCCATCTAAAGGGATAAAAATACCGGCCAGATATCGCTATCCGAGCCGGGTCAAGCTTGCCGAACCTCATGTCCCCAGTCTGTTCTCACCAAGGCTCCCAGGGTCAAGGCGGTGAACTGCTGGGAAAATGATCATGTTTCCGACGGAGATTGTCAAGCAGATCGGGCCTAAAAACAAATCCCACACTCACCCAAGTTAACCACTTTCGGTCAGGTTCGAGTGCAGAACAAATCCCCGAACGTTTCTCCCAGACGAATTTCCTTCGAGGTAAGCTTCCCCCTGTTCCCCTATCGGATCAAGCGGGGGGAGCGACGCATCTCATTAACAGCCAACAAGATCCCGCCAAATCCATCCAGAACCTACCCTAACCCCCTAGCCGTTGCCCTCCGCTACAAACGCCTTCTGGACACACCCGGAATAGGCTCCCAGGCCAAGCTTGCTAAGAAAGTCGGCGTTTCCCCTGCCCGGATCAGCCAGATGCTCCGGCTACTCAAGCTACCCCAGAATATCAAGCAGTCCGTGATCCAGATGGGGGATCCACTGCCTTCCCGCGAGATATCCGAACGTAAGTTGCGGGCATTGTTTGTCTCATCCCAACAGACTCAAAAAAGCGGCCCCCTCCCGGAACCGCCCTTGTTGCCCACCGGGTTGTCTGACGCTGCTCCGATCGGGCAGGGAACCTCCGGCCACCGCCACCAGGCATTCAGCACTTGAGCTTCTTGCAGCGTGTCCAACACCTCCCGGTTCAGGAACTCGTCCCGAAACTTCCCGTTGAATGACTCGATATAGCCGTTCTCCCAGGAGCTCCCCGGTCAGGGGAATGTTTCTCGATTAAGGAGCTTACCCGTTTGCAGGCATCCTCATACCAGCCGCTTTCTCTCTCTTTTTGGTATCCTTGGCTTAGGGCGTGATCCCTCTCTTTTTGAAGGGCTTCTAGCGCCTTGCGCCAATCCCGGCAGGCCCCTTCCAAATCTCCCAACTCGCGTTTCGCTTCGCCCCGTACGTAATACGGGGAAGAAAGGTAGCCACGTTGGCGGTCTATGTTGACCGTTAAGTCATCTTCCATCCCTTGGTAATCCCCGAGTTTGAACTTAGCGAAAGCTCGAAGGTCGTAAAGAAAGAATCGAATGAACCCGTGATCCTCATGCTCCAGCGCCGCATTGTAGTCCTCGACCGCTCCCCGCCAGTCCCCGTGTTCGTACTTCCAATCCGCGCGGGAGTCAAATGCCTCCGCCGATTCTGGGTTACTGAGGTGTTTCGGGATTGCAGCTCTCGTATTCATGGCTTGATTGACCTAGCCCCCTTTTCGGAACGCTTCTCGGCATGATAAGACAAACCCGGCCGGATATCTCTGTCCTAACAACCAGATCCTGAGACCGAAGATTTGAAGGAAAGGGGTAACACTCC
>JAEAMF010000434.1_pt1 | contig 53693 bp, 48 predicted proteins | sample 8958721 | NCBI WGS metagenome assembly JAEAMF01 (sample SAMN16933255, study PRJNA681124) | bioreactor sludge metagenome | isolation source: anaerobic bioreactor treating anionic surfactant - SDBS | place: India: Bengaluru | collected 2019-02-28
ACAGGCGCTGAAGATGCTCCGGCTACCCTTGCCAGAAACCATAGAATCTCCCACAGGGTGGCGCACCAGGGTTGTCAGGTGCTCGCCACTGCATCTTCAGCGCGTGTGACATCTTGTGGCAAACACCTGTCAGCCCTGGCGCGCTCCCTGTGGGAGCTGGCCAGCGATAGGGCCGCGCAGCGGCCCCGCTTGAGGCCGAGCGCCAGGCGTGGGTTAGAAGCTGTCGCCAGGCACGCGAACCCAGCCCTCCATCAGCACCCGAGCACTGCGGCTCATGATTGCCTTGGTCACTGTCCACTCGCCGTTTACCTGGCGGGCTTCGGCGCCGACCCGCAGCGTGCCCGAGGGATGGCCGAAACGCACGGCGCTGCGCTCGCCTCCGCCCGCTGCCAGGTTGACCAGCGTACCGGGAATGGCCGTCGCCGTACCGATCGCCACCGCCGCGGTGCCCATCATGGCATGGTGCAGTTTGCCCATCGACAAGGCCCGTACCAACAGGTCGATCTCGCTTGCCATTACCGCCTTGCCACTGGACGCCGTGTAGGTGCTGGGTGGTGCGACGAAGGCCACTTTCGGTGTGTGCTGACGCCCGGCAGCCTGGTCGACATGGTCGATCAGGCCCATACGCACGGCGCCATGGGCACGGATGGCCTCGAAGCGCAGCAGCGCTTGCGGGTCACCGTTGATGGCGTCCTGCAACTCCGTGCCGGTGTAGCCGATATCGGCAGCATTGATGAAAATGGTCGGGATGCCGGCATTGATCAAGGTGGCCTTGAAGGTGCCGACACCCGGCACCTCAAGGTCGTCGACCAAGTTGCCGGTCGGGAACATGGCACCGCCGGCACCGTCCTCGTCCGCAGCCGGGTCAAGGAACTCCAACTGCACTTCCGCTGCCGGGAACGTTACCCCATCCAGCTCGAAGTCTCCGGTTTCCTGCACCATGCCTTCAGTGACCGGCACATGGGCAATGATGGTCTTGCCGATGTTCGCCTGCCAGATACGCACGGTGGCCACGCCGTTGCGTGGAATGCGCGCGGTGTCGACCAGGCCGCTACTGATGGCGAACGACCCGACCGCAGCAGACAGGTTGCCGCAGTTGCCGCTCCAGTCGACAAAGGCCTTGTCGATGCTGACCTGGCCGAACAGGTAATCGACATCATGGCCCGGCTTGATGCTGGGCGACAGGATGACGGTCTTGCTGGTGCTGGAGGTCGCGCCGCCCATGCCGTCGATCTGCTTGCCGTAAGGGTCGGGGCTGCCGATGACCCGCAGCAATAGCGCGTCGCGGGCAGGGCCTGGGACCTGCGCCGGCTCGGGCAGGTCTTGCAGGCGGAAGAACACGCCTTTGCTGGTGCCACCACGGATGTAGGTGGCGGGTATTCTTGTTTGCGGTACGTGAGCCATTGCTTTGCTGTCCTGTCTGATGGGCATGAGACCCTCGGGATTGCTTTGCAGCCCATCGCCGGCAAGCCAGCTCCCACAGGGACCGTGCTGCCATCGAGATTGCGCGACTCCTGTGGGAGCTGGCTCGCCGGCGATGGGCCGCAACGCGGCCCCTGCTCTGGGGGTTAGGCGGTAGCTTCGAGGAAGTCCTGGGCGAAGCGCTGCAGCACCCCGCCCGCTTCGTAGATCGACACTTCCTCGGCCGTGTCCAGGCGGCAGGTCACCGGCACATCGATGCGCTCGCCGCTGGCCCGGGTAATCACCAGGGTCAGCGTAGCGCGCGGCGTACGCGCACCCAGCACGTCATAGGTTTCGCTACCGTCCAGCCCCAAGGTCTTGCGGTCGGTGCCGGGTTTGAACTCCAGCGGCAGCACGCCCATGCCTACCAGGTTGGTGCGGTGAATGCGCTCGAAACCTTCTGCGACAATGGCCTCGACACCGGCCAGGCGCACACCCTTGGCCGCCCAGTCACGCGATGAGCCCTGGCCGTAGTCGGCACCGGCCACGATAATCAGCGGCTGCTTGCGCTGCATGTAAGTCTCGATCGCCTCCCACATGCGGGTCACCCGGCCTTCCGGTTCGATCCGCGCCAGCGAGCCTTGCCTCACGCTGCCGTCTGCGTTGCGCACCATCTCGTTGAACAGCTTGGGGTTGGCAAAGGTCGCGCGCTGGGCGGTCAGGTGGTCACCGCGGTGGGTCGCGTAAGAGTTGAAGTCTTCTTCTGGCAGGCCCATTTTCGCCAGGTACTCGCCCGCAGCACTGTCGAGCATGATCGCGTTGGATGGCGACAGGTGGTCGGTGGTGATGTTGTCCGGCAGCACCGCCAGTGGGCGCATGCCACGCAGGGTACGCTCACCGGCCAAGGCGCCTTCCCAGTAAGGCGGCCGGCGAATATAGGTGCTCATTGGCCGCCACTCATACAACGGTGCCACTTTCGGCCCGCGGTCTTCCTCGATGGCGAACATCGGGATGTACACCTTGCGGAATTGCTCCGGCTTGACCGCCGCACGCACCACGGCGTCGATCTCTTCGTCACTGGGCCAGATGTCCTTGAGGCGGATTTCCTGGCCATCGACCACGCCCAGCACGTCCTTTTCGATGTCGAAGCGAATGGTGCCCGCAATCGCATAGGCGACCACCAAGGGTGGCGAGGCCAGGAAGGCTTGCTTGGCATACGGGTGGATACGCCCGTCGAAGTTGCGGTTGCCCGACAGCACGGCGGTGGCGTACAGGTCACGGTCGATGATTTCCTGCTGGATCACCGGGTCCAGGGCACCAGACATGCCGTTGCAGGTCGTACAGGCGAAGGCGACGATGCCAAAGCCCAGTTGCTCCAGTTCTTTCTCCAGGCCAGCCTCTTCCAGGTACAGCTGCACCGCCTTGGAGCCCGGGGCCAGCGATGACTTGACCCACGGCTTGCGGGTGAGGCCCAGCCTGTTGGCGTTGCGCGCAATCAGGCCTGCGGCGATCACGTTGCGCGGGTTGCTGGTGTTGGTACAGCTGGTGATGGCGGCAATGATCACCGCACCATCAGGCATCTGCCCTGGCACTTGCTGCCAGCTGCCGGCAATGCCTTTGGCCGCCAGCTCGCTGGTGGCCACGCGGGCATGCGGGTTGGACGGGCCGGCCATGTTGCGTACCACGCTCGACAAGTCGAAGCTCAGGGTACGCTCGTATACCGCGCCGGCCAGGCTGTCGGCCCAGAGGCCGGCGACCTTGGCATAGGTTTCCACCCGTTTGACCTGCTGTTCTTCACGGCCGGTCAGGCGCAGGTAATCGATGGTCTGCTGGTCGATGGCGAACATGGCCGCCGTAGCGCCGTACTCCGGGGCCATGTTGGAGATGGTCGCGCGGTCCCCCAGGGTCAGGGCGCGCGCACCTTCACCGTGGAACTCCAGGTAGGCGCCGACCACCTTCTGCTTGCGCAGGAACTCGGTCAGGGCCAGCACCAGGTCGGTGGCGGTGAGGTTCGGCGCCAGCTTGCCGGTCAACTCGACGCCGACGATTTCCGGCAGGCGCATCCACGATGCTCGGCCAAGCATCACGTTTTCCGCTTCCAGGCCACCCACGCCAATGGCGATCACGCCCAAGGCATCGACGTGCGGGGTGTGGCTGTCAGTGCCCACGCAGGTATCCGGGTAGGCGATGCCATGGTCGCAGTGCACCACCGGCGACATCTTCTCCAGGTTGATCTGGTGCATGATGCCGTTACCCGGCTGGATCACGTCGACATTCTTGAACGCTTTCTTGGTCCAGTTGATGAAGTGGAAGCGGTCCTCGTTACGTCGGTCTTCGATGGCGCGGTTCTTGTCGAACGCTTGCGGGTCATAGCCGCCGCACTCGACAGCCAGCGAGTGGTCGACGATCAGTTGTACCGGCACCACCGGGTTGACCTGGGCCGGGTCGCCGCCCTTGTCGGCGATGGCGTCACGCAGGCCGGCGAGGTCGACCAGCGCGGTCTGGCCGAGGATGTCATGGCACACCACGCGCGCCGGGAACCACGGGAAATCGAGGTCGCGCTTGCGCTCGATCAGTTGGCTCAGCGAGGCGTCGAGGGTGGCCGGGTCGCAGCGACGCACCAGGTTTTCGGCGAGAACGCGCGAGGTGTACGGCAGGCCGTCGTAGGCGCCGGGCTTGATCGCCTCGACGGCCGCGCGCGCATCGAAGTAGTCCAGGTCGGTGCCTGGCAGGGGCTTGCGGTATGCAGTATTCATATCGTTATCAGGCTCGGTCACGGTACTCGGTATACAGATCTCGCCAATGGGGGCGCTGCGCAGTCCCTGTGGGAGCGGCCTTGTGCCGCGATTGGGCTGCGCAGCAGCCCTGGCGATCCATGCCTCAGCGCTGCTCGATCGGCACGAACTGGCGCTGCTCGACGCCGACATACTCGGCGCTCGGGCGGATGATGCGGTTGTTGGCGCGCTGCTCGAACACGTGCGCCGCCCAGCCAGTCAGGCGCGAACAGACGAAGATCGGGGTGAACAGCTTGGTCGGAATACCCATGAAGTGGTAAGCCGAGGCATGGTAGAAGTCGGCATTGGGGAACAGGCGTTTCTGCTCCCACATGGTCTTGTCGATGGCTTCGGAAACCGGGTACAGCACCTTGTCGCCCACCTCATCGGCCAATTGCTTCGCCCAGCCCTTGATCACCTCGTTGCGCGGGTCGGACTCTTTGTAGATGGCATGCCCGAAGCCCATGATCTTGTCTTTGCGCTCGAGCATGCGCAGCAGCTCGGCAGTGGCTTCCTGCGGGCTCTGGAAGCGCTCTATCAGCTCCATGGCCGCCTCGTTGGCACCCCCGTGCAGCGGGCCGCGCAGCGTGCCGATGGCTGCGGTAACGCAGGAATACAGGTCGGACAGGGTCGAAGCGCACACCCGGGCCGTGAAGGTCGAGGCGTTGAACTCGTGCTCGGCGTAGAGGATCAGCGACACGTTCATGACCTTGACGTGCAGCCCGCTGGGCTTCTTGCCGTGCAGCAGGTACAGGAAGTGGCCGCCCAGGGTGTCTTCGTCGCTGCTGCAGTCGATGCGCACGCCATGGTGGGTGAAGCGGTACCAGTAGCACATCACCGCCGGGAACAGGGCCAACAGCCGGTCAGTCTTGTCGCGCTGGGCTTCGAAGGTGAGCTCGGGCTCGAGGGTACCGAGCACCGAACAACCGGTGCGCATCACGTCCATGGGGTGGGCGTCGCGAGGAATGCGCTCGAGCACTTCCTTGAGTGCCGGTGGCAGGTCACGCATGCCCTTGAGCTTGTGCTTGTAGTCGGCCAGTTCAGCCTGGGAGGGCAGCTCGCCGTACAGCAGCAGGTAGGCGACCTCTTCGAATTCGGCACCAGCGGCCAGGTCACGCACATCGTAACCGCGGTAGGTCAGACCGGCACCGGCCTGGCCCACGGTGGACAGCGCAGTCTGGCCGGCCACCTGACCGCGCAGGCCTGCGCCACTGAGTACTTTTGCTTCGGCCATGGTGTTTCTCCTTTCTTGAACTTGTTATGGAAATCTGGCTGGCTAATCGGGCTCGCCTGTACCCGCCCTTTCGCGGGCAACCCCGCTGCCATGCGGGGCTGGAGTTGTCACAGGCTCAGCCCTTCTTCTGGGCAAACAACGCGTCGAGGCTCTGCTCGAAGGCGTGGTAGCCAATGGCATCGTAAAGCTCCATGCGCGTCTGCATGGTGTCGATCACGTTCTTCTGCGTGCCGTCGCGGCGCAGCGCGGTGTACACATTCTCGGCTGCCTTGTTCATGGCGCGGAACGCTGACAGCGGGTACAGCACCAGCGAAACATCGACCGCAGCCAGCTCTTCGGTGGTGTACAGCGGAGTGGCGCCAAACTCGGTGATGTTGGCCAGGATGGGTGCCTTCACCCGGTCAGCGAAGGTCTTGTACATCTGCAGCTCGGTGATCGCTTCCGGGAAGATCATGTCGGCACCCGCCTCGATGCACGCTGCGGCACGGTCCAGGGCAGCGTTCAAGCCTTCGACGGCCAAGGCGTCGGTACGCGCCATGATCACGAAGCTGTCGTCGCTACGGGCATCGACGGCTGCCTTGATGCGGTCGACCATTTCCTGCTGGCTGACGATTTCCTTGTTCGGCCGGTGGCCGCAACGCTTGGCCCCGACCTGATCCTCGATATGGATCGCCGCCGCACCGAACTTGCTCATCGAGCGCACGGTGCGCGCCACGTTGAAAGCCGAGGCACCGAAGCCGGTATCGACATCCACCAACAGCGGCAGGTCGCACACATCGGTAATACGGCGCACGTCGGTGAGCACATCGTCCAGGCCAGTGATACCCAGGTCCGGCAGGCCCAGGGAGCCTGCCGCAACACCGCCACCGGACAGGTAGATGGCCTTGAAACCGGCGCGCTTGGCCAGCAAGGCATGGTTGGCATTGATGGCGCCAACCACCTGCAGCGGGTGTTCAGCGGCGACGGCATCGCGAAAACGCTGACCGGGTGTGCTGTTCACAGTCATTTCTCACCTCGTGGGTTATTGTTGTGGGCGTCCAGATAGTGACGCTCGATATTGCGCTTGGACGCACCGATGTGACGGCGCATCAGAAGTTCGGCCAGTTCGCCGTCACGTTCGGCGATGGCATCGAGAATGCGGTGGTGTTCGGCAAAGGCCTGGCGTGGCCGGTTGGGCGTGGCCGAGAACTGGATACGGTACATGCGCACCAGCTGGTACAGCTCGCCACACAGCATCTTGACCAACGTCTGGTTACCGCTGCCCTGGATGATGCGGTAATGGAAGTCGTAGTCGCCCTCCTGCTGGTAGTAACCCAGGCCAGCCTGGAACGCGGCATCCCGCTCATGGGTATCGAGCACCCGGCGCAGCTCGTCGATATCGGCCTGGCTCATGCGTTCGGCGGCCAGGCGGCAGGCCATGCCTTCCAGGGACTCACGAATCTCGTACAGCTCGATCAGTTCGGCATGGTTGAGCGATACCACCCGTGCGCCTACATGGGGCACCCGCACCAGCAGGCGCTGGCCTTCCAGGCGGTGGATGGCCTCGCGCAGCGGCCCGCGGCTGATGCCATAGGTGCGTGCCAGCTCTGGCTCGGAGATCTTGCTGCCAGGGGCAATTTCCCCTTTGACGATGGCCGCCTGAATACGCCGGAAGACGTTTTCCGACAAGGTTTCCGATTCGTCTGCCAGCATCGGGCCAGGGGTGGAAAGGTCTTGCATATTGTCGACACCTTGGGAAATCTACTCGTCAGAAGTTAACCACCGATGCCACTCAAGTCAAAGACAAATTCAATATTGTCGACAATCGTCTAAGAGCGAACTTAGGCAAGCCAAGCGCTGTCAGATCGCGCACCGCTGGCGCCAATACGTCGTCGTGATAGAATGCCGCGCCTCCGATGGGGTATGGATAGCCTGTCTGTCATGCAGTCATGCTTGTTGACAGATGAACGAGGAAGCTTGCGCAGTAGTTGCCAGTCACCTTGACCTGAACCTTGCCTAGAACCTTGCACTGCATCGCGCCAGGATTATGAGACTCACACCCGTTTTATTGCTGCTTTGCCTCACCCTGCTGCCGGCCATTGGCCAGGCGGCCGGCAAGACCGTGTACGGTCTCAATGAATACGCACGCCTGGGCGACCTGGACCTGGAAGTGGCGGCCAAACTCGACACCGGCGCCAAAACTGCCTCGCTCAGCGCCCGCGACATCAAGCGCTTCAAGCGCAACGGCGAAAGCTGGGTGCGCTTCTACCTGGCCATCGATGCCGCCCACTCGCACCCGATCGAACGGCCCCTGGCCCGCGTCAGCAAAATCAAGCGCCGAGCGGGCGACTATGATGCTGAATCGGGCAAGGCCTACACCGCCCGCCCGGTCATCGAACTCGAAATCTGCATGGGCCAGGCCTTGCGCACCATCGAAGTCAACCTCACCGACCGCAGCGCCTTCCAGTTCCCGCTGCTGATCGGCTCCGAGGCGCTCAAGCACTTCGACGCGCTGGTCGACCCAAGCCTTAAATACGCGGCCGGCAAACCTGCCTGTGCCACCGACGCTCCCAAAGCAGAGTAATCCCGATGCGCTCTCTTACCCTCCATCTGAAAGTCCTGATCACCGTACTGGTGTTGTTGGGCGTGGCAGTCACGGCTTATCAGATCTTCTTCCTCGGCATCCCGGTGACCGAGGATGAAACCGACGACCTGTGGAACATCGACGCCAAGGTCGAGTTCGTGGCCAGCACCAAGGACCCGGTCAAGGTGCAGATGTTCGTGCCGCCACTGAACCGCGACTACGTCAGCCTCAACGAGAGCTTCATCTCCAACAACTACGGGGTCAGCGTCAACCGTGCCGATGGCAACCGCAAGGTCACCTGGTCGGCCCGTCGCGCCAGCGGCAACCAGACGCTGTACTACCGCCTGGTGCTGACCAAGCGCTACAGCAACGAAAAAACCGCGGTAAAAGGCCCGACCTTCCGTGACAGCCTGGCCATCGACGGCCCCGAAAAAATCGCCGCCGAGGCGCTGATGGCGCCTATCCGCCAGCATTCGGCCGACGTCGAGACGTTCGTCAGCGAAACCATCAAGCGGGTCAACAACCTCAACGATGACAACGTCAAACTGCTGCTGGCCGGCGATACCTCACCGATGAAAAAGGCCCAGGTGATCGACCTGCTGCTGTCGATTGCCCACGTACCGATGGAAAAGGTGCACACCATCCGCCTGGTGGCCGACACCCCGCAAACCCCCGAGCTGTGGCTGCGCAGCTACAACGGCAACGACTGGCTTTACTTCAACCCGGACACGGGCGAACAGGGCCTGCCCAGCGACCGACTGCTGTGGTGGACCGGTGACGACAACCTGATTACCGTCGATGGCGGCAAGAAGGCCAACGTCACGTTCAGCATGAACAACAGTGAAATGAACGCCATTCGCCTGGCCAAGCTGACTGACGAGAACACCGACGCCGACTTCCTCGAATATTCGCTGTACGGCCTGCCCCTGCAAACCCAGCAGACCTTCATGATCATGGTCATGATCCCGATTGGTGTGCTGGTGATCCTGGTGCTGCGCAACCTGATCGGTATCCAGACCCTGGGTACCTTCACCCCGGTGCTGATCGCCCTGGCCTTCCGCGAAACCCAGCTGGGCTTCGGTATCGTGTTGTTCACGGTCATCACGGCATTGGGCCTGTCACTGCGTTCGTACCTGGAGCACCTGAAACTGCAGATGCTGCCGCGCCTGTCCGTGGTGCTGACCTTCGTCGTGGTGCTGATTGCGGCGATCAGCCTGTTCAGCCACAAGCTGGGCCTTGAGCGCGGGCTGTCGGTAGCCCTGTTCCCGATGGTGATCCTGACCATGACCATCGAACGCCTGTCGATCACCTGGGAAGAGCGTGGCGGCGGCCATGCCATGAAAGTGGCCATCGGCACCCTGTTTGCCGCATCACTGGCCCACCTGCTGATGATGGTGCCAGAGCTGGTGTATTTCGTGTTCACCTTCCCGGCCGTGCTGCTGATCCTGGTCGGCTTCATGCTGGCGATGGGCCGTTATCGCGGCTACCGTCTGACCGAGCTGATGCGCTTCAAGGCATTCGTGAAAAAGGCAGACGTGTGATGTTTGGCCTGATCAAGACGTGGAAAGCCCTGGAGGCCCGGGGCATCATGGGCATCAACCGGCGTAACGCAGACTATGTGCTGAAGTACAACAAGCGCAGCCTGTACCCGATTGTCGACGACAAGATCATCACCAAGGAGCGCGCCCTCGCGGCAGGTATCCACGTACCGGAAATGTACGGTGTCATCGAGACCGAGAAGCAGATCGACAAGCTTCACGAGATCATCGGCGGCCGCAACGACTTCGTCATCAAGCCGGCCCAAGGTGCCGGCGGTGACGGCATCCTGGTGATCGCCGACCGCTTCGAGGACCGCTACCGCACCGTTTCCGGCAAGATCATGAGCCACGAGGAAATCGAGCACCAGGTCTCGAGCATCCTCACCGGCCTGTACTCGCTGGGCGGGCACCGTGACCGGGCGCTGATCGAATACCGGGTCACACCCGACCAGATCTTCAAGAGCATCAGCTATGAAGGCGTGCCCGACATCCGCATCATCGTGCTGATGGGCTACCCGGTCATGGCCATGCTGCGCCTGCCCACCCGGCAGTCCGGCGGCAAGGCCAACCTGCACCAGGGCGCCATCGGCGTAGGGGTCGACCTGGCTACCGGCGTGACCCTGCGCGGCACCTGGCTGAACAACATCATCAGCAAGCACCCGGACACCACCAACGCGGTGGACGGCGTGCAACTGCCGAACTGGGACGGCTTCATGAAGATGGCCGCCGGGTGCTACGAGCTTTGCGGGCTGGGCTATATCGGCGTGGACATGGTCCTGGACCAGGACAAAGGCCCGCTGATTCTGGAGCTCAACGCCCGCCCAGGGCTGAACATCCAGATCGCCAACGACTGCGGGCTGACCCAGCGCACCCATGCCATCGAAGCGCACATCGAAGCACTGGCCAAGGACGGCCTGACGGAGGACGTCGAGCAGCGGGTGAAGGTGTCGCAGGGCTTGTTCGGGCACGTACACCCGGGCTGACATCGCCGAGGCGGCTGCCACAAGGGGCAGGTGCTCCTGTGGCAGCGGCCTTGCGTCGCAGCCAGCCCCAGGCGCCAAACACAGGGTTGAATGTCGCGCCCAGTGCTAGGCGCTGCTCCCGCACAGGTCTACAATCGCCCTCCTCGCTTTTACATCGCCGTCCATACTGATGCCGACCTGTACGCTACACCCCCTGCCCTACCAACCCGACCCAGCCGCCTATTTCGCCCGCCTGCGCCAGGCGCCCGGCGCCATCCTGCTCGACAGCGCCCGCCCTGGTGCCGAGCGCGGGCGCTTCGATCTGCTCAGTGCCTGGCCGCTGCAACAACTGCAAGCCGAACCCGCAGAGGATGGCCGCGCCTTTCTCGCTCGCCTGCGCGAGGGCCTGGCGCGCCTGGGCAGCGCCGATTTGCCCAGCGGCGTAGAACTGCCTTTCGCCGGCGGCCTGATCGGCTACCTGAGCTATGACTTCGGCCGCCGCCTTGAACACCTGCCAAGCAACGCCGTGGATGACCTCGGGGTGCCCGACGCGCAACTGGGCCTGTATGCCTGGGCGCTGGTCAGCGACCACCAGTGCGGCACCAGCCAGCTGGTGTTTCACCCAAGCCTGGCGCAACACGAGCGCGAACGCCTGATCAACCTCTTCGCCGGCAGCGAGCACACGCCCGATGGCGACTTTCAACTGCTCGCCCCCATGGCCGGCGACTTGCAGCCTGCGCAGTACCAGGCCGCCTTCGACCAGGTGCAGCGCTATATCCAAGCCGGTGACTGCTACCAGATCAACCTCACCCAGCGCTTTCGCGCGCCGTGCAAGGGCGACCCGTGGCAGGCCTACAAGGCACTGCGCCAGGCCTGCCCGACGCCCTTTTCGGGCTATCAGCAGTTGGCCGACGGCAGCGCCCTGCTCAGCTTTTCACCCGAGCGCTTCATTCGCGTCAGCCAACGCCAAGTCGAGACCCGCCCGATCAAGGGCACGCGCCCACGCGCCAGCGACCCGGGCGAAGACCGGCGCAATGCCCAGGCGCTGTTGCACAGCCCCAAGGACCGCTCGGAAAACCTGATGATCGTCGACCTGCTGCGCAATGACCTGGGGCGTACCTGCGAGGTGGGCTCGGTGAAGGTGCCGGAGCTGTTCAGCCTGGAGAGCTACCCCAACGTGCACCACCTGGTCAGTAGCATTACCGGCCGCTTGGCCAGCGACAAGGACGCCCTGGACCTGATCGCCGACAGCTTCCCTGGCGGCTCGATTACCGGCGCGCCGAAGATCCGCGCCATGCAGATCATCGACGAGCTGGAGCCCACGCGGCGGGCACTGTACTGCGGCTCCCTGCTGTATGTGGACGTGCGTGGCGAAATGGACAGCTCGATCGCCATTCGCAGCCTGCTGGTCAAGGATGGCCAGGTCAGTTGCTGGGGTGGCGGCGCAGTGGTGGCCGATTCCGAGTGGCAGGCCGAGTACGAAGAGTCGATTGCCAAGGTGCGGGTATTGCTGCAGACACTGCAAGGCCTGTGAGCGCCAGCCCGTCCAGACCTTGTTTTTTTGTTACCATCACCCCCACTACGAGCGCACAGCGCCACAGCCAAGATGGAAACCGCCTGATGAGCCAACCCTTCGACGTCGCCGCCCTGGCCGCGACCTATGCCAACAAATCCCCGCAAGACATCCTCAAGCTTGCCTTCGAGCACTTCGGCGACGACCTGTGGGTTTCCTTCAGCGGCGCCGAGGACGTGGTGCTGGTCGACATGGCCTGGAAGCTTAACAAGCAGGTCAAGGTATTCAGCCTCGACACAGGCCGCCTGCACCCGGAAACGTACCGGTTCATCGACCAGGTGCGCGAGCAGTATGGCCTGCCGATCGAAATCCTCAGCCCGGACCGCGCCCAGCTTGACCCATTCGTCAAGGAAAAGGGCCTGTTCAGTTTCTACAAGGACGGCCATGGCGAGTGCTGCGGCATTCGCAAGATCGAGCCGTTGCGGCGCAAGCTGGCAACCGTCAGCGCCTGGGCCACTGGCCAGCGCCGTGACCAGAGCCCTGGCACTCGCAGCCAGGTGGCAGCGCTGGAAATCGACAGCGCCTTCTCCACGCCCGAGCGCACGCTGTACAAGTTCAATCCGCTGGCGCAGATGAGCAGCGCAGAAGTGTGGGGTTATATCCGCATGCTGGAGCTGCCGTACAACAGCCTGCATGAACGTGGCTTCATCAGCATCGGCTGCGAGCCCTGCACGCGCCCGGTGCTGCCGAACCAGCATGAACGTGAAGGGCGTTGGTGGTGGGAAGAGTCCACCCAGAAGGAGTGCGGGTTGCACGCTGGCAACCTGATCAGCAAGGCTTGAACCCGTAACGCCGCTGTAGAACCGGGGGCGCAAAGCCCCCGGTGTTCGCGTTTCAGTGCACGGGCAGCTCGACCCCTTCGAACAGCGCTTCGAGCTCCTGCTTGTTGTGGCACTGGATTGCCTTGGCCATCACTTCGCGGGTCAGGTGCGGCGCGAACTTCTCGATGAAGTCACACATGAAGCCGCGCAGGAAGGTGCCACGGCGGAAACCGATCTTGGTGATGCTGGCCTCGAACAGCTCGCTGGCATCGAGTGCCACCAGGTCGCTGTCGAGCTTGGCGTCCACTGCCATGCCGGCAACGATGCCCACGCCCAGCCCTAGGCGCACATAGGTCTTGATCACGTCGGCGTCGGCGGCAGTGAACACTACCTTCGGCGTAAGGCCGCGGTGGTTGAAGGCCTCATCCAGCTTGGAGCGCCCGGTGAAACCGAACACATAGGTCACGATCGGGTATTCGGCTACGGCCTCCAACGTCAGCTTGGGCAGCTTGGCCAGTGGGTGACCTTGCGGCACGACCACGCAACGGTTCCACTTGTAGCAAGGCATCATGACCAGGTCGCCGAACAGCTCCAGTGCCTCGGTGGCAATGGCAAAGTCGACCGTGCCGTCTGCGGCCATTTCGGCAATCTGCATCGGCGAGCCCTGGTGCATGTGCAGGGACACTTCCGGGTATTGCTTGATGAAGCTGCTGATCACCGGCGGCAACGCGTAGCGCGCCTGGGTATGGGTGGTGGCGATGGACAGCGTGCCCTTTTTCTCGTTGGAGAACTCTTGGGCGATCTGCTTGATGCTCTCGACCTTGCGCAGGATTTCGCCCGCGGTATTGATGATGCGCTCACCGGCCGGGGTAACGCGGGTCAGGTGTTTGCCACTGCGCGCGAATACTTCAACACCCAACTCGTCTTCCAGCAGGCGGATCTGCTTGCTGATACCCGGCTGGGAGGTATACAGGCTCTGCGCCGTCGCGGAGACATTGAGGTCATGATGCGCCACTTCCCAGATGTAGCGCAGTTGTTGAAGCTTCATAGATTTCCCTCGGTTCAGCGATGAGTCAGCGGCAGCAAGCAGCGACGATATATAACTATATTAGTGGTTCCGGAAATAAATCTAGAACAATTTTGTTACATGCTGAGGATATGCCCTACAGCCGCGCTCACGTTTTCCTACGCCCCAAATGCTGCGCCAACGGCACCATGTAGACCGGGACCGGCGACAGTTGCAGCAGCCGCACCGCCGTGCGGCCGATTGGCACATCCACCCCGGCACCGGCACTGTGGCTACCAAAAATCAGCAGGTCGACACTGAGCCGTTGCGCCTGATCCAGAATGACCTGCGCCGGGTCGCCCTGGCGAACCCGTACGGCCTTGATGACGGCTAGGTCGGCCTCCTCGCCCAGCTCATCGCGAAAGTTCTCCAGCACGCGCTGCTCTATATTGGCCATTACCGTATTCACCCCCTGGCTGTGCAACTGGTCGAGCGTTTGCTCGTCGAGGTAGCTTTGCAGGAGAGATTCAGCGAACTGGCCCATGGGCTCGACCGCATGGATCACGTACAACTCAGCCCCGAATGTCCGCGCCAGCGCCAGCGCATGTTGCATGACAAACGGGGCATAGACACCGAGGTCGGTGGCGTACAGCATGGAGCGGATCATTCGACCTCCTGGACTGCCGCTGCGGCAGATCAAGCTTCAGCTTAGCAGCGCGGCAGAGGCACGCTTCGCCGTCCGGCGCGCTGCACGGGTGAGCTGTATCGGGCTGGGAATACCCCCTCGAAACGCTCAGACCCGGCCTTGGTGCTGGTCGATGAACAACAGCGCCTGGTAGAGCATTTCCATGCGCGCCAAGCGGCAGCCAGCCGCCCGCGCCAGCGCCAGCGGCTCGGCATAAATGGCCTGTAACTCCAATGGGCGCTTGTGTGCATGGTCGTGGTACATGCTGGGCCAGTAATCAGGCATGCGCTCGGTGACCTGGAACAGGTGTTGGGCGTAGCCTTCCGGCAGCGTATGGCCGCATGCTGCGGCACCCTGCACAACTTCTGCCATCAGCGCCAGGACCAGTTCACGGCTGGCGGCGTTGCCCATCAATGCAGTGGTGCTGGCACCCAGCAATACCGAGAGCCCGTTGTAAGGCACGTTCCATACCAGTTTCTGCCAGCGCGCCAGCGCCAGGTTCGGCATGGCGTGCGAGTCGATGCCCGCCGCCTGGAACAAGCCTGTGCCCTCACTGACCAGCGCCGTACCACCATCGCTGGCAGGCCCGCTGTGGTACCCCAGGTTCACGGTACCCAAGGCCTGATGCCGGATCACCCCTGGCCCCTGCCGGTTGACACAGATGAAGCACAGCCCGCCCAGCAGGTGCATGTCGCTGCGCAGTGCCGGGCGCAGCTGCTCCTCGACCCCCAGGCCGTTCTGCAACAGCACCACCTTGGCACCCGGTGCGGCAGCCTGCACGATCAACGGGGCCAGGTGGTCGTTGCTGGTCGCCTTGGCCCCGATCAACAACCAGTCACAGGGCGGCATATCGGCGGCCCTGGCATAGGCTTGCACCTTCATGTGCAGCGTGCCGTGCTCGGCACTGTCCAGGCTCAGGCCATGCTCACATACCGCCGGGTACTCGCTACGCAGCAGAAAATGCACATCGAAACCGGCCTTGGCCAGCATCAACCCATAGAAGCCGCCAATGGCGCCACTGCCAATGATGCCAATACGTAGTGCGCGCGAATGCATGCCAATCTCCAGCTAACAGGTAGGCGTTCTTTTTACACCGGTTGGGCAACGCTGGGCAGGCCATTCGCGCTTCAACCCTTGGTACAGGTAAAAACCCCACAATGACTGGGCTCAGCCCATTGTCCCGCCCCTTGTAACGCGCTAAGGTTCGGCTCCCCGTTGCGATTATTCTTGCTGCTGGGCCGCACGGGGATTGTTGGCGGCCGGCACCCGTGACCTGACGAGTAACACGATGGCTGATTTACCGATCGATGACTTGAACGTTGCCTCCAACGAGACCCTGATCACCCCTGATCAGCTCAAGAAGGAAATCCCCCTCAGCGCCAAGGCCCTGCAGACCGTGACTGCCGGCCGTGAAGTGGTGCGCAATATTCTCGACGGCAAGGACCATCGCCTGTTCGTTGTGGTCGGCCCTTGCTCCATCCACGATATCAAGGCCGCTCACGAATATGCCGAGCGCCTGAAAGTACTGGCCGCAGAGGTGTCCGACACCCTGTACCTGGTCATGCGCGTGTACTTTGAAAAGCCGCGCACCACGGTCGGTTGGAAAGGCCTGATCAACGACCCGTACCTGGATGACTCGTTCAAGATCCAGGACGGCCTGCACATCGGCCGCAAGCTGCTGCTGGATTTGGCGGAAATGGGCCTGCCGACCGCGACCGAAGCGCTGGACCCTATCTCCCCGCAATACCTGCAGGACCTGATCAGCTGGTCGGCTATCGGCGCCCGTACCACCGAATCGCAAACCCACCGCGAGATGGCCTCGGGGCTGTCATCGGCGGTAGGTTTCAAGAACGGCACCGATGGCGGCCTGACCGTCGCCATCAACGCCTTGCAGTCGGTGTCCAAGCCACATCGCTTCCTGGGTATCAACCAGGAAGGCGGCGTGTCGATCGTCACCACCAAGGGCAACCCATACGGCCACGTGGTACTGCGCGGCGGTAATGGCAAACCCAACTACGATTCGGTCAGCGTTGCGCTGTGCGAGCAAGACCTTGCCAAGGCCAAGATCAAGGCAAACATCATGGTCGACTGCAGCCACGCCAACTCCAACAAGGACCCGGCCCTGCAACCACTGGTGATGGAGAACGTCGCCAACCAGATTCTCGAAGGCAACCAGTCGATCATCGGCCTGATGGTCGAAAGCCACCTGAACTGGGGCTGCCAGTCGATTCCGAAGAACCTGGAAGACCTGCAATACGGCGTGTCGGTTACCGATGCCTGCATCGACTGGTCGGCAACCGAAAAAACGCTGCGCAGCATGCGTGCCAAGCTCAAAGATGTATTGCCGCAGCGCAAGCGTGGCTGATTGACGCCCTACTGAGCGGGCTCACCATGGCCCGCTCTCATGGCCTGGCTCAGGCCTTGGTGGAGTGCCGCTGCTGGCGCTCCATGTAGCGCTCCACGTATGAGCACGACGGTATCACCGTGTAGCCCATCTGCTCGGCATAAGCCAGTGCCTGCTCGGTCAGCGCGGCAGCGATGCCACGGCCGCGCAGGGCGTTAGGCACGAAGGTGCGATAGATATCCAGCGTTTGCTTGCCCAGGTCCATGTACGTCAGGTAGGCACGATGACCGTCCACGGTGGTCTCGAACTGATGACCGGCCTGGTCATGGTGGATGGTCAACGATTCGCTCATCACTACTCCTCGCAGGTCTTTCAGGTAGACCCTTCCCTTAACCGATGGTGGTTTAATCCGGCACAGAATGCTCTACGCCACCTGTTGCCCATACGACCACTGGACGGTTGCAATCGTTCGAGTCTTCTGGCGCTCACAAGATAGTAGGCGCGGCATGCGGATTTACTCAAGGTTTCGACAGTTAAAAAGGGCCTGGCGCTACCCTCTTCACTTAATGCCGTTGCCCCTGCAGCCGCTGGATGCTCTAGGCTTTAAGACGCCGAAAGACCGTACAAGTCACCCTTAGTTCAACAAAAAAGTTCCTGTATTACACTTGCTTGCGGGCACGGCAGGTTGTTGATCACGCCCAGCTCGCGCAGCGTGTCGGGGGCACGTCAAGCAACATTTTTTTTGCAGTTCTTGCGCTCAGTCAGTTTACTTACTACAAGTAATGAGTACTATGTACGCCGGCCAGTTTCTCTTTTCCGAGAGATGGCTATTTAATAGAAAGTCCTTGAAGGGGAACACGATGAACAACGTTCTGAAATTCTCTGCTCTGGCTCTGGCCGCAGTTCTGGCTACCGGTTGCAGCAGCGTCTCCAAAGAAACTGAAGCTCGTCTGACTGCGACTGAAGACGCAGCCGCTCGCGCTCAAGCCCGTGCCGATGAAGCCTACCGTAAGGCTGACGACGCACTGGCAGCCGCTCAGAAGGCTCAGCAGACCGCTGACGAAGCCAACGAGCGCGCTCTGCGTATGCTGGACAAAGCCAGCCGCAAGTAATAATCCTTACGGATTGTTAAGAAGCCGACCCACTTGTGGGTCGGCTTTTTTTTGCCTGCTCGTTGCCGCGCCTTCCAACTGTTACGAAAAGGCCCGCACAAAGGCGGGCCTCCCTGTATCGCCACTGCCTTACTGCAGTTCTGGGGGAATGCTGGAAACCACCGGTGCGCCTGCCTGGTTTTCGACCGGTACGGCAATTTCTACCGGCATGCCATCTTCTGCAGCCACCACATCACGCACCATGTCCCAGTTCATGCGCAGGTTGTTGGCCAGGTCTTCGCGCTTGAGCAAGGCATTGATGACAGCGGTATGCTTGTCGACTACCGACGGATTGCCCTGGTCATCCAGCGGGGTGTGTGCCTCGAGGTACACCTTGCCGCCACTGATACCAAACTTGTAAGGCTCGTTGATGATGCGCACCGGCGTACCCACCGGCACCAGCTTGGAGAGTTCCAACACGTTGTTGTTGAGCATGCGGAAGCAACCGTGGCTGGTGCGCATGCCGATACCGAACTTCTTGTTCGAACCGTGGATCAGGTAGCCGGGCACGCCCAAGGTGAACTTGAACGGCCCCAGTGGGTTGTCCGGGCCTGCCGGCACCACCGCAGGCAGGATATCGCCGTCTGCCGCGTGCTCTTTGCGGATGGATGCGGGCGGGGTCCAGGTCGGGTTCGGCGTCTTGGCGATGATCTTGGTGTTGGCGATCGGCGAACCCCAGCCTTCACGACCGATACCGAGCGGGAAGGTGTACACCACGTTTTGACCTTTCGGGTAGTAGTACAACCGGTACTCGGCCAGGTTGATGACCACGCCTTCGCGCGGTCCCGGTGGCAGGATGTAGCGGGTGGGCAGGATGATCTCGGTGCCGGCGCCCGGCAACCACGGGTCCACACCCGGGTTGGCAGCGATCATTTCCAGGTAGCCGAGGTCGTTGGCGGTGCCGATATCGGCGAAGGTGTCCTCGTACTTGGCCTTGATCACATGCACCTGGCCGACGATGTCTTCACCAGGAGGTGGCAGTGGCAGCTCCAGCGCAGCAGCGGGGCCTGCTACCAGCAGGGCGGCCAGGGACAGGCTACGGGTGACGGCAGGAAAGCGCGGCAACATCCGGTAAATCCTTCGAAAGGTGGGTCAAGAGAATCGATTGTACACCTGCACTGGTGCCAGCGGGAGGCATTGCTGAGCGGCAAGCGTTTCAGATGATGAAAGGTGCGAGTCGTTCAGCTGCCGTGCAGCTCAGGCCACACCGGGCGCATGCCCCGCCGCTGGGCATCGAGGATGGCCCGGCACAGCTCGCACAGGCGGCCATCGCGATAGATCGAGCGCGGCACCCCCGACCAGCGCGGTTGCGCGGGCAGCAGCCCACCGCACAAGGTACGATCTACCGGCACACCCAACTCCAGCTGCCGGGCCACCAGGTGCACGCGGACCTCCTGGCAGGCAAACAGGTCAAGCTGCTCATCGGGCTCGATCAATTGGTAGGCGTACAGGGACCAGGCGGGGCGCGGCATCGGTGGCACTCGAAACGGGGGGCGCAACATTAGCCGAAAGCTGCCCCCGTTTAAAGCATCACAGCAAGGGTTTTATCGCCGGCCAGGCATTTTCCAGCAAGCGCTGCTGGGCACCCTGGGCCGGATGAATGCCATCAGCCTGCATCAACTCTGGCACACCCCCTACCCCTTCAAGGAAAAACGGCACCAGCGGGACCTTTTTGTCCGCCGCCAACTGCTCATACACGTTGGCAAACGCACGGGTGTAGCGCACACCGTAATTGGGCGGCAGGCGCATGCCCAGCAGCACCACTTTGGCGCCAGCCTGCCGCGAGCGCTCGATCATCGAAGCAAGATTTTGTTGCAATTGCGCAGGCGGCTGCCCGCGCAGGCCATCGTTGCCGCCCAGCTCCAGTACCACCAGGCTGGGCTTATGCGCTGCAAGCAGCGCGGGCAAGCGCGCCTGGCCACCCGCACTGGTGTCGCCACTGATCGACGCATTGACCACCTTGGCGTCGAAACCTTCCTTCTCCAGCCGGGTCTGCAACAGAGAGACCCACCCCTGGCGGCTATCCAGGCCAAAACCGGCGCTGATACTATCGCCAACCACCAGCAACGTTCCCGCCGCCGCGCTCTGGGCCAGGCAATACAGGGCCAGACCGGCACTCAGCCACCTTATTCGCATCGGATTCTCCATGGGCCCCAGCATTCTCGTTGCGCAGAACCTTAGCAAAGTGGTCCCCAGTGCGGAAGGTGACCTCGCCATCCTGCACGCCCTGTCCCTCGACCTGGCCCAGGGCGACAGCCTGGCCATCGTCGGCGCTTCGGGCTCGGGCAAGTCGACGCTGCTTGGCCTGCTCGCCGGCCTGGACCAACCCAGCGCTGGCAAGGTGATACTTGCCGGGCACGACCTCGGGCCGCTGGATGAAGACCAGCGCGCCCGGGTGCGCGCCGAACATGTCGGCTTCGTGTTCCAGTCGTTCCAACTGCTGGACAGCCTCAACGCCCTGGAGAATGTCATGCTGCCGCTGGAGCTTGACGGGCGCAGCGATGCCCGCGAGCAAGCGCGCAACTTGCTTGAACGGGTCGGCCTTGGCGCGCGCCTCAGCCACACGCCACGCCAGCTGTCCGGGGGCGAGCAACAACGGGTGGCCATCGCCCGCGCCTTCGCCGCGCACCCTGCCGTGTTGTTCGCCGATGAACCCACCGGCAACCTGGACAGCCACACCGGCGAGCGTATCAGCGACCTGCTGTTCGAGCTGAACCAGGAGCGTGGCACCACACTGGTGCTGGTTACCCATGACGAACGCCTGGCCCGCCGCTGCCGCCGCCAGATCCGGCTGGACGCAGGCCGCCTGGTGGCAGCGGTGGAGGCCTGATGAAGCACATGCCGCTGTCCCGCCTGTGCGGCCTTGCCCTGCGCCAGTTGCTTCGCGACCTTCGTGCCAGCGAAGTGCGGGTGTTGTTCTTCGCCCTGCTGGTAGCGGTGGCAGCCAGCACCGCCATCGGCTATTTCGGTGCCCGCCTGAACGGCGCCATGCAACTGCGCGCCAGCGAATTCCTTGGCGCCGACCTGGTGTTGCAAGGCAGCGCCCCGGCCCGAGAACAACAACTCGCGGCCGGCCAGGCACTGGGCTTGCGCCACGCTCAGGTGGTCGAGTTCACCAGTGTGGTCGGCGGCGATAGCGGTATCCAGCTGTCCAGCGTGAAAGCGGCCGACAGCGCCTACCCCCTGCGTGGGCAGCTGCGCAGCGCCGCGGCCCCATATGGTGCTGAACGCCCGGGTGGCGGGCCGGCGCCCGGTGAAGCATGGGTGGAACCGCGCCTGTTGGCGGCCTTGGGGCTGTCGATAGGCGACAGCATCGACGTCGGCATGAAAACCCTGCGCATGAGCCGGGTACTGACCTATGAGCCGGACCGCGCCAACAACTTCTACAGCCTCACGCCGCGGGTGATGATCAACCTGGCCGACCTGCAGGCGACCGGGGTGATCCAGCCTGGCAGCCGGGTTACCTACCGGGACCTGTGGCGTGGCGACAGCGAAGCACTGGCGCAGTACCGCCAGGCAATTGAGAAAGGCCTGGCCGCCAACCAGCGCCTGCGCGATACCCGCGATGGCAACCAGCAGATCGGCGGCGCCCTGGGCAAGGCAGAACGCTACCTGAACATGGCCAGCCTGGTGGCAGTGTTGCTGGCCGGCGTGGCCGTAGCCTTGTCGGCCAGCCGCTACGCTGCACGGCGCCTGGACGCCAGTGCCCTGCTGCGTTGCCTGGGCCTGTCGCGCCGGCAGGCCCTTGGCCTGTACTGCCTGCAACTGGCCATGCTCGGCGTAGTAGCGGCGCTGGCCGGCGCGCTGCTGGGCTGGCTTGCCCAGCTGGGCCTGTTCCGCGTACTGCACGGCCTGCTTCCCAGCGTGGTCCCAGCCGGGGGCGTACTACCGGCCCTGGCCGGCATCGCCACAGGGCTGGTAGCACTGGCCGGCTTTGCCCTGCCACCGATCGCGGCGCTGGGCCAGGTGCCGCCATTGCGCGTACTGCGCCGCGACCTGTTGCCGATACCGCCCAGCAGTCGGCTGGTCTACGGTGCAGCCCTGTTCGCGCTAGGCCTGATCATGTGGCGGCTAAGCCTGGACCTGCTGCTGACCTTCGCCCTGCTGGCTGGCGGCCTGGTTGCTGCGCTGCTGCTCGGTGGCCTGCTGCTGCTCGGCTTGCGCAGCCTGCGCCGCTTGCTGGCCGGCGCCCCGCTGACCTGGCGCCTGGGGTTGGGCCAGTTGCTGCGCCACCCCATGGCCGCCGCTGGCCAGGCGTTGGCGTTCGGCCTGATCCTGCTGGCCATGGCCCTGGTCGCCCTGCTGCGGGCGGAATTGCTCGACACCTGGCAGGCCCAGCTACCCAAGGATGCGCCCAACTATTTCGCCCTGAATATCCTGCCAGACGACCGCGAGCCGTTCGCTCAGCACCTGCAGCAGGTCAACGCCGTCGCGGCCCCACTATACCCGGTGACACCGGGGCGGCTGGTGCAGATCAACCAACAACCGGTGCAGCAGATCGTCAGCAAGGATTCGGCAGGCGAGCGCGCCGTGCAGCGCGACCTCAGCCTGACCTGGGCCGCCGAACTGCCCGAAGGCAATGCGTTGACAGCCGGGAGCTGGTGGCAAGCATTGCCCGGCGAACACGAAATCCCCGGGGTATCGGTGGAGGCAGAGCTGGCCAAGAGCCTGAAGCTTCAGACTGGCGACCTGCTGACGTTCGATATCGGCGGCCAACAGCGCCAAGCCAGGGTCAGCAGCTTGCGCAGTGTGCATTGGGACAGCTTCCAGCCCAACTTCTACATGATCTTCCAACCCGGCACCCTGCAAGGTCTGCCGACCACCTACCTGACCAGCTTCTACCTGGCGCCGGGGCACGACCTGGACGTGGTGACCCTGTCACGTGCGTTCCCGGCAGTGACCATCCTGCAGGTCGATGCCCTGCTCGACCAACTGCGCAGCATCCTCGCCCAGGTGACCCTGGCCGTGGAATATGTGCTGCTGTTCGTCCTGGCGGCAGGGCTGGCGGTGCTGTTCGCCGGTTTGCAGGCAACGCTGGATGAGCGCATTCGCCAAGGCGCCCTGCTGCGTGCACTGGGCGCGCCCAGGCCGCTGCTGGTCAGGGCACGGCGGATCGAGTTCGGCCTGCTCGGGGCAGCCAGCGGGTTGTTGGCGGCCCTGGGTTGCGAACTGATCACCCTGGTGCTTTACCGCTATGCCTTCAATCTGCAGTGGGGGCCGCACCCCTGGTTGCTGTTGCTGCCATTGACAGGGGCTTTGCTGGTAGGCGGCGCGGGGGTGATAGGCACGCGGCGGGCGCTCAATGCCAGCCCTTTGGCGGTACTGCGGGACACTTGAGGCTGCATGTGCCGGCCCGGCATCCGGGCCGGCACATGCAGCCGCAATTCACTGGCCGTAGCTGATGCTGTTCACATACCACGTGGCTTCACCGGTAGGTGTGTGTACCAGCACCTCGTCACCCTCCTGCTTCTTCAGCAAGGCGCGGGCCATGGGTGAGTCGATCGAGATGTAGTCATTGCGGCCGTAGATTTCGTCATAACCCACGATGCGAAACTTCATGGTCTCGCCGTCGTCGTTCTCGATCTCGACCCAGGCGCCGAAAAACACCTTGCCTTCCTGCTCGGGGGAATAGGCCACCACCTTCACATCCTCGAGACGCTTGCGCAAATACCGCACCCGGCGGTCGATCTCGCGCAGCAGCTTCTTGTTGTACTGGTAGTCGGCATTCTCGCTACGGTCCCCCAGCGACGCCGCCCAGGCGACCTTCTGGGTGATCTCGGGGCGATAGACCCGCCACAGGTGGTCCAGCTCTTTCTTCAGCGCCGCGTGGCCTTCGCTGGTGATGATGTTGGTGCTCAACAAACGCTCCTCAGCGGCGGGTGATCAGGCCCTGGCGCGCGATACGGGTGAGGTGGCCGATGACCTCGGCAGCGTCCTGCGGGCCGGGCGACTGAATGACCGCAAGGTCGAAACGGTCCTGCCCATACTGCGCAAGATTGCAGGCGTCATCGGCGAACTGGATCAGGAATGCGCGTGCTTGGCCCTTGCGCCGGGACAGGCCTTCGAGGTGACGCAAAAGAGTGGGCTGATGCTGGCCGCCGAGCAGGATGCGCGGCGTGCGGGATGCCTGGTGTGCAGGCAAAGGGCTCAAACAGACACTGGTACGTGGGCAACTCATGGTGCTTCTCTCCGCCTCGCGAATCCCGCTGGGCAGCGGTGGGAGGCGTCACCGAACCAGCGCTTTAGCGGTATTTCGGACGAGCCGCACAAGGGGCTTTCCTGCGCCCCGCAAGTAGCTGTTTAAATCGGCGCAGGCGGTATGCTAGAGCGATGAGCTTCAAGTTGCAAGCGACAAGCCGCAAGCAGAAGCAGGCCGAGGAAAGGCCCGCCCTTGCTTGCGGCTTGTCGCTCACAGCTTGCAAAGGGTCAGCGGGCGATCAGGCGGTCCAGCGAGAAGCGCCCGGCACCTTCGATCATCACGGCAACGGTACCGGCGAGCAGCGCCAGGGCAAACTCGTAGCCGTTGTTGGACATGAACAAGCCATTGCCAATGTGCACCGAGAAAATCGCCACGATCAGGGTCACGCTCAGTGCCAGCGCCGCCGGGCGCGCCAGCAGCCCCAGCACCAGGGCCAACCCGCCGAAGAACTCGGCACTACCGGACAACAGGGCCATCAGATAACCCGGCGCCAGGCCGATGCTTTCCATCCACTGGCCGATGCTTTCCATCCACTGGCCGGTGCCTTCCAGGCCATAGCCGCCAAACATGCCGAACAGCTTTTGCGCACCATGCGCCACGAAGATGATGCCGACCAGTATGCGGATAATGCTCAGGCCAGCGCCGGCACGGGTGGAAAACAGGGCATTGAGCGTGTTGTTGTTCATGGCGAAGCGTCCTTGAGGCGATGCAGTTATGTTGAGATGGACGCCATCTTAATCAGTTTCTAAGATATTAGAATCGCAAAAAACCCAGCATAGCTATCTAATAAATCGATACTTCATCGCTTGGCTACACGTTCAAGCGCTGCACGTTCGCGGTTGAATGCCAGGTAGTACTTGTTGACACTGTTGACGAAGTTCACCGGCCCCATGCCCACCTGCTCCATGGCAATACGCTCGGTCTGGAAGAACCATTGGTTGCCATTGAGCCCGCGTCGGCGAGCTTCGGCGCGCATGGCCTGAACGCGTTCGGGGCCAAGGTTGTAGGCAGCAAGCACGAACGCCATGCGCTCGCGCTCGTTGATTTTGGGGCTGGCGAAAAACGTGCGGCGGATCAGCGCCAGGTAGCGCGCGCTGGCCAGCACGTTGCCGTCTACCGTGGCCGTGTTGCTCACCCCCACACGCTGGGCTGCTGCCGGGGTGATCTGCATCAGCCCATGGGCCCCACCGCTGCCGCGTGCGGCCGGGTTCAGTGTCGACTCCTTGAACGCCAGCGCCGCCAGGTTCAGCCAGTCGATCTGTTGCGCCTGCCCATGCTTCTGCAACACGGCCCGCAGCGCTGCCAGACGCCGGCGGTCCTTGCTGGCCAAAGGGTTGTGCACCCGATACTGGCGGCGGTAAATCCGCTCAAACGCGGCATCCTGGTTGTCTGGCGCCCGGTAACCCTTGAGGAAGCGATCGACTGCAGCGAGCAGCTGCGGCGCATCACGCCCGACATACCAGCGCATGGCCTGCGGCGGCCCCAGCCGCACACCGCTGTGCAGGCGCAGGCGCGGCATCACCCGCGCCCAACGCCGGGCAATAGGCTGCTCCACCACGGTCAGGTGGTAGATGCCGGCCTGGACCATCTCCAGCACATCTTCCACGGCCAATGTCGAGTCGACCCACTCCACCTTGATCGGCGGCCGCTTGCGCAGGGCCAATTGCTGGTTGGCCTGCTGGATGAATGGCCCCGCCGCGCTGGCACTGGTCAATGCCACGGTTCGCCCCGACAGCTGCTCGAGCTTGCTGAAGCTGCGCTCGCCTTTGCGCCCGACCAATGTCAGCGGCACCTGATCGAGTAGCGGTGCGCTGCTGCTGACACCGCGCACAGTGCCTGGGTCCAACAGCTCGCCCGGTGCAGCAAGGTCGCCCTCGCCACGCGCCAGGGCGCCGAGCAATTGCTCCTTGGCCCGCGGTATGAGCTGCAGCTCGATCTGTTGATCGTCGTCGCTGCGCGCGTTGAGGAAGTGTTCCAGGGCCCGCAGGCGGTAATACTCGATGCCGACTGGTTCGCCCTTGACCTCGCCCGAGCTATTGCGGCTTTGGTTGACCAGCACCCGCAGCACCTTGCTGCTGCGGATCTGCTGCAAGTCGCGAACCTTGGCAGGCGCAGGGTTATGTTGCGGCCCTTGGGTTTGCGCAAGGGCCGCCCCGGACAAGACCAACCCGAGCGCCAACAGGAAAGTGAGCCAGAATCGCATGCGCAAAAAGATCCATTCGGGGGCGGCATCCAGGGTCGCACGCCAAGTGATAAATGACGGCAAAAGACCCCGGCCACAGCATGAAGTTCTTGGTTTTGTTCAGAAAAACCCGGTTTTTGCTATGCTGGCCGCTCCGCGGCACGAGATACCACCATGCAACTGATCGATATCGGCGTCAACCTGACCAACAGCAGCTTCCACGACCAGCAGGCGGCCGTCGTCGAGCGCGCCATCGAAGCCGGGGTGACCCAAATGGTGCTGACGGGCACCAGCCTGGCAGGCAGCGAACAGGCACTGGAGTTGTGCCAGCAACTGGACGCCAGTGGCGCGCATCTGTTTGCCACTGCCGGCGTGCACCCCCACGATGCCAAGGCATGGGAGGCCGGTAGCGAAGGCCGGCTGCGCCAACTGCTAAGCGAGGCACGGGTACGTGCTGTGGGCGAATGCGGCCTGGACTTCAACCGTGATTTCTCCCCTCGCCCCCTGCAAGAAAAAGCCCTGGAAGCCCAGTTGGCGCTGGCCGTTGAGCTACGCCTGCCGGTGTTCCTGCATGAGCGCGATGCCAGCGAGCGCTTGCTGGCCATTCTCAAGGATTACCGCGACCACCTGAGCGCGGCGGTCGTGCATTGTTTCACCGGGGAGCGTGAGGCGCTGTTCGCCTACCTCGACATGGACCTGCACATCGGTATCACCGGCTGGATCTGCGACGAGCGCCGGGGGACGCACCTGCACGCGCTGGTGGGCAACATTGCCGAAGGCCGGCTGATGCTGGAAAGCGACGCCCCCTATCTGCTGCCCCGCACCCTGCGCCCCAAACCCAAGAACGGCCGCAATGAGCCGGCCTTCTTGCCGCAAGTACTGCATGAAGTGGCCTTGCACCGGGGTGAAACGGTCGAACATACGGCAGCGCACACCACGGCCACGGCACGGGCGTTCTTCCAGATCTGAGCTGACGGGGCCGGTTGAGGCAGGAGAACAACACCGTTGTTTTTTCTTGATACATATCAACAACGGCTCTGGCACGAGCTGGCACAATGATGGCACCTTGCCAATATTGTTTCCGCTCAACTCAGAGAAGACCTGCCCATGGGTGCCTGGCTTAGCAATGTTTCCTTGAAGTACAAATTCTGGGCCGTCAACGCGGTGGCCTTTGTCACGACCTTGCTGCTGGTGGTGTATGCCGTGCACCTGGAGCAACGCGCCCGCGCCGAGGTGGCCCAGGTACAGGCGGTGCAGCAAGCCGAGCTGCTGGCTGCCTGGCCAAGCCAGCAGCCAATACCGCGCCAGGCCAATGTGATCAGCTGGTCAGCCGGGCAAACGCCCACCTTTGCCGGTGAACCGCTCGAGCCCCTGCGCGACGGCCAGGGCTGGGTGGACCTGCCAGGTGCCTGGGTGCTGGGCGACAACCCGCTGCGCGGCGCACAGGTCGTGCGCAGCGGCAATCAGTACATGGCGGTAGTGGCCCCGTCGCCCAGTCTGCGCCAGGTGTTCTTCGAACGCTTCAGCAATTACGCGGTGTGTGTCCTGATTCTGATGCTGGCCATGCTCGCTGCCTCGCAACTGCTCATCCGTTTTCTGCTCAGCCAGCTCAATACCCTCAAGGATGTGATACTGCACGTGGAAAAAACCGGCGACCTGGCAGCCCGTGTGCCACTGGCCTGTGGTGATGAGGTCGGCCAGATGGCCGGTGCCTTCAACGCCATGCAGGCCACCTACCACCGCGTCGTCAGCACCGTCGCCCACACTGCCGCGCAGCTGGACTCGGGCGCTGCGCGCCTGGCCGCCAGCATGAACGATGTGCGCCACGGCATGCTTGGCCAGCAAAGCGAAACCGACCAGGCGGCCACCGCCATCAACCAAATGTCGGCAACCGTGCACCACATCGCCCAGCATGCCGGCGCTACCCGTGACCTGTCCCAAACCGCCGACACCCTGGCCGGCAGCGGCAAAGAGGTGGTAAGCCGGGTCCAGGATTCGATTTCCGGGCTGTCCAGCGGTGTTCAGCAAACCGCCGAGATGATTCGCCAGTTGGCCGATGACAGCCAGAAAATCAACGGGGTCGTCAATGTGATTCACAGCATTGCCGAACAAACCAACCTGCTTGCGCTCAACGCCGCCATCGAAGCCGCACGCGCCGGCGACCTGGGCCGCGGGTTCGCCGTGGTCGCCGATGAGGTGCGCAACCTGGCCAAGCGCGTGCAAACCTCCACTGACGAAATCACCACAATGGTCTCGGCACTGCAGTCGGGTACCCGCGATGCGGTGGAGTTCATGCAGGAAAGCTCGTACAAGGCCGATGATTGCGTGCGCCAGGCTCAGGAAGCCGGTGAAGCCCTGGCCGAGATCACCGGTGCCGTGGCGCAGATGCGCGAGAGCAACACGCAGATTGCCGTGGCAGCCGAGCAACAAAGCCAGGTGGCCGAGGAAATGAACCGCGCGGTGGTGAGCATTCGTGATGTCACCGAGCAGACCGTGCAACAGACGGTGTGCTCGGCCACCACCAGTAGCGAGCTGGCGACCTTGGCTGGGGCGCTCAACAAGGCCATCGGCCAGCTCAAGCTATAGCCACCATAGCCAGCCTCGATTGGCCCCCCTGCGCGGGCAGCACTAAGCTTTGGGCATTGGATGAGGAAATGCCCATGAGTAAACGTCTGCCCAACCTGCCCGCCTGGCAATGGCGCGGCTACCACCATAACCACCGTCACCCGACAAACCTGGTGCTGCACCTGATTGCCGTCCCGTTGTTCATCCTGGGCGCGCTGCTGGTACTGTCGGGCCTGTTCGGGCTCGACCTGAGCCAGATCGCGGTGGGTATCATCGCCTTGGTTGCCGGCTTGGGCCTGCAGCGCCAGGGGCACCGCCTGGAAGCCCAGCAACCTGAGCCGTTCGCTAACCGCCAGGATGCCGTGCAGCGCCTGTTGACGGAGCAGTTCATCACCTTCCCGCGTTTTGTTTTCAGTGGCGCCTGGCTGAAGGCATGGCGGGAGCGCCACAAGCACCGGCGCTGAGCCGATGGCCCTGTGCCGGCCTGTCAGGCGAACACGGTGACAGTCTGCCGGCTCAGCGCCAGCAATTGACCTTGAGCGGTCCACAGGGCTGCTGCCGCATGGCCATAGCCATCCCGGGCATATTCGGTTTCAACGCAATAGCGGCACCAGTCCTGGGTAGACACCGTGACCACAGGCTGAATGAACTCGATCGTCCAGGTCAGCGTGCTGCCAGCTGCGGGTTGCTTCAGGAACGGCATCAGGCTCGGCGGCCACGCATCGACCAAGGCAAGCAGGTGCGCCTCATTGACGCGTTCGTCGGCGACATCGCGCAAGCGCACCCAACCGCCCATCTTCCTCGACTGATTACCACTGAACGGCAGCCCGCCCACGGCCCAGCGCAAGGCCACATGGCGCATGAATTCCGGCGTGACCCCCTTGATATAGGGCAGCTCCGGTGCCGCCTCTTCGAGCGCCTTCATTTCCGTAGCCGGTAACGCCGGTACCTGTACGACCGAAGGCCGCCCTGCCCCGAAGCTGCCTTGCACCAGCGTCACCACCTGGCCCTCCTGTACCGCGCGGCCAAGCAAGGTGCTGACCGCCTTGCCCTCGCGCAGCACCTCCACCTCGAAGCGGATAGGTACGTCTGCCGCTGCAGGGGCCACGAAGGTGATGGCCAGGGAGCGCGCTGGGCGGCTGTCACACAGCTTGAGGCGCATCGCCTCGTACACAAGGGCCGCCATGAGGCCGCCAAATGCCGCTCGGCCTTGCGCCCAGGTCGGCGGAATGCTGACTGCGTCGGGGTTGGCCCGCACGGCGTCGAGCAGTTGATTGAAATTCATGGACCGGCTCCTGCCTGCGGCGAAAAGGGTGTGCCCATCCTAGCCAGCTAACGCGGGACGAACAGCCCTCATTTCGGTCATTTTCCGGGCTGGCGCCGTGCAATGGCCTTGGCCAGCGCGGCCAAGGTCACATCGGCTCGTTGCTCGGCCTCCTGCAACTGCTGCTGCCAAACGGCTTGGCAAGGTGCCAGGTCGGCGTGGTCGCGCGCCTGTAGCAGCCACTGCAAGCGATCGTGCCAGTCGCCCAGGTCGGCCTGGGCTTTTTTCAGCAGACGCTGCAGTTTCTGGCTGGCATGCTGGAATTGCGGGTAGGCCTCGTCGCCATAGCGCGCACGCTTGATCAACAAACGTAGCCGGTGACGGTCGTGGTTGGGGTCCTGCAAGGCGTGGTGCAGTTTGTGCCACTGCTTGACCAAGCGCTTGTCGACGCGATTGCCCAATGCCTTGGCCAAGCCTTCGCGGCCCGCTGCGCGCAGGAACAGTGGAAAGGCATCTGCAATCGCCAGCACCCGGGCCAACTGCTGGCTGCGGGCAACGCTGGCGTATGCACTACCGCGGCCTAGCATGCGGCGTTGCCCAGCTTCGGTGTAACCGCTAGCGATCAGTTGCGCAGCCAATACTTCATGGTCACGCAAGGGCGTGGTCAGGGCCCCCAGCGCGCTTGCAGCGGCCTCCAGCTGCTCCACCCCTGGCAGCCCCCTCAGTGGCCGCAGCAGGCTGCGTAGCCGCCGTACGGCAATACGCAGGTCATGCAGGGCCTCGCTGTCGGTATCGGCAGCCAGGCGTTCGCGACACGCCAGCAGGCGCACCTGCAAGGCCAGTATCTGGGCAACGACGGAGTCAAGCATGGCAGACATGGAACGCTCCTCGATCAACGCCCGGCGCGGGACTCACGAATGTAGAAGCGCGCCTTCTCGGCTTTGCGCGTGCAGCTTTCATAACCTTCGAACTGCTGCTGGGTTTTAGCACCGGTGAGTAACGACAAAGCCTTGGAATAACTCACGGCGCCGGCAAAGCCTTCGGCCTTGGCCAGGTCAAGCTCCTTCCAGGCGGCATCCAGCTGGGTCGCACAACTTTCTCGGTAGGCCGTCTTGCCTGCGCAGCCGGCAAGGGCCAGAGCAATCAGGGGAAGGCAGATCCAGGCTTTCATCGGTGATACCTCAAGGAAAAAAACGGTGGCATTTCGACGCCCCGGCAGTTCAAAAGTGCCCTGCCCGGCCGGCTTTGCCAAAGCGGTTTTACTACAGTAGCTGCACACAATCTACATTGAAGCAGAGGCAACGATGGGTGCATTGTAGGGGCATGATGGCACTGGCCGGGGAAAGTTGATGAGTAAACGCGTGGCACTGGTACTGGGTTCGGGCGGGGCTCGAGGGTATGCGCACATAGGCGTGATCGAGGAAATCGAGCGCCGGGGTTACGATATCGCTTGCATCGCTGGCTGCTCCATGGGTGCAGTCATCGGTGGCATCTATGCCGCCGGCAAGCTGGACGAGTACCGCAACTGGATCGAGAGCCTTGATTATCTGGATGTGCTGCGCCTGGTGGATGTCAGCTTTCGCCTGGGCGCCATCCGCGGTGACAAGGTGTTCGGGCAGATCCGCAAGATCGTCGGCGAGATCAATATCGAGCAACTGCGCATCCCCTACACGGCGGTTGCCGCCGACCTGACCAACCAGCAGGAGATATGGTTTCAGGAGGGCTGCCTGCACCAGGCCATGCGCGCCTCGGCGGCCATCCCCAGCCTGTTTACACCGGTAATGCAGGGCAACCGTATGCTGGTTGATGGCGGTATCCTGAACCCGCTGCCGATCGTACCGGTGGTGTCCAGCCATTGCGACCTGATCATCGCGGTCAACCTCAACGCCACCAACCAGAAGCAGTACCAGCTGCCGGTGATCGAACGCCCGGCGGCGTTCAAGATGCGCTTCGATGCCTTGCTCAGTTCATTGGGCGCACACCTGCCGTTCCGGCGCAAACCGGCCGAAGAATTGATCCGCATCGAACAGGAAATCGTCGCTGAAGGGCTGGCACAGCCCAACCCATGGCAAAGCGAAGCCGCCAGCCCGGGCACACAGCAGCCGGCGGCTGCGCCAGAGCGCGAAGGCGCGCCGAAGTCGGCTACCGGTTCGTTCATCATCGACAACGTGGGCCCAGCCTCGCTGCTGGACTTGATCAACCAGAGTTTCGAGGTCATGCAGACCTCATTGGCGCAGTACAAGATCGCCGGCTATCCGCCGGATGTGCTGATCAACGTGCCGAAACGGGTATGCCGGTTCTTCGAATTCTACAAGGCGCCCGAGCTGATTGCCCTGGGGCGGGAGATCGCGCGGGACACGCTGGATAATCATGAAGGGGTGAAGCGCTAGGCCGGAGCAGGCAGCAGAAACAGAACGGGCCGCACTAGGCGGCCCGTTCGTCATGCAGCGATCACGTCAGTAACGGGTGATGTCGGCATTGGCTTCCAGCTGCTTGCGGTAGGCCGCGAAATCTTGCTGGCCGGCACGCGAGGCGAGGTAGCGGCGAATCTGCTGCTTCTCTTCGTCGGTGGCGGTAGTGCCTTCGTTGACGCCCTTGAGCTGCAGCACCACCAGGCTACCGTCACGCAGCACGACGCTGCCATACACCGGCTTGTCCTTGGCTTGCGGTTTCGCCAGGCGGAACAGCGCCTGCAGTTCCTCAGGATCGATGCCTTCCTCACCGCGGGTCACGGCTTCGTGGGTTTTCCAGCCCTGGCCCTCATGCACACTGCCAGCAGCAATGGAACCGTCGCGCAGGCCGGCGATCAGCTTGTCCGCCTTGGCCTTGAGTTCGGCCGTGGCCTTCTCCTTGGCCAGGTGCTGGCGGATATTCTGGGCCACTGCCTCCAGCGGCAGTTGCTCAGGCTTGCGGTGCTCCTTGACGCGCAATACCACGGTGGTTTCCGGGTCGAGCTCGATGGCGGTACTGTTGGCCCCCTCGTCGAGTACTTCTTCGGAAAACGCAGCCTGCACCACCGAACGGTTGGCAGTAATGCCTTCGCCGCCTTCGCGACCGAATGGTGCAGAGGTGTGGACCTTGAGGTTCAGGTCCTGAGCCGGCTGGGCCAGGTCGGAAGCCTCATAGGCAGCATCCTGCAGCTGCTTGCTGGCATCCACGTAACGCTGCTCGACCAGCGGGGTCTTCAGGTCACGGGTAAGCTTGTCCTTCAGGCTGGCGAAGCTCGGCACCTCTGGCGCCTGTACGCCCAACAGCTTGATCAGGTGGTAACCGAACTGGGTACGCACCGGCGCCGATACCTGGCCATCCTGCAGCTTGTACAGCGCCTCTTCGAAGGCCGGGTCATACACACCCGGGCCGGCGAAACCAAGGTCACCACCGTTGCCGGCCGAACCCGGGTCCTGGGAGAACTCCTTGGCCAGGGTGGCAAAGTTCTCACCCTTGGCCAGGCGCTGCTCGATCTCTTCAGCACGGGCCTTGGCCTGTGCGTCGCTGACCTTGTCGTTCACTTCGATGAGGATGTGCGCCGCGTGGCGTTGCTCGGCGAGGTTGGCGATTTCTTTCTCGTACTGGGCCTTGAGCTCTTCGTCGGTCACCTTGACCTGGTCGAAGTAGGCAGACTTTTTCAGCTCGATGTAGTCGATCACCACCTGGTCAGGCGACATGAACTCCTTGGCGTGCTGGTCGTAGTGCGCCTTGACCTCGGCGTCGCTGACCTTGACCGCGGCCGGGTCGGCCTTGAAGGTCAGGGAGGCGAAGTCGCGGGTCTGCTTCTCGAGGCGGGCGAAGGCATCGACTTGCTGGTCGGTGACGAAGCTGCTGCCGGCCAGGCCGGTGCGCAACTGGCCGATGAGCATTTCCTCGGCCAGCATGTCGCGGAACTGCATGCGGCCATAACCCATCTGGCGAATGACCTGGTCGAAGCGGTCGGCGCTGAATTTACCGTCTACCTGGAACTCCGGCGTTTGCAGGATCACCTGATCCAGCGCGGCATCGGAGAAGGCGAACTTGGCGTCTTCAGCCCCCTGCAGCAAGAGCTTGCGGCTGATCAGGCCCTTGAGGGCCTCTTCACGCAGCAGTTTTTCATCCAGCAGCGCTGGGTCGAAGTCCTTGCCCAACTGTTGCATCAGCTGGCGGCGCTGCATGTCGGCCGCCTGGCTCAGCTCGTTCTGGCTGATGGTCTGGCCGTTTACCTTGGCGGCGTCCTGGCTATGTGTGGCGGCCTGAAAAATGGCTTCGAAACCGGTCAACGCCATCAATACGACGATTAGGCCGATGATGGACTTGGCAATCCAACCTTGTGAATTGTCCCTGATATTTTGCAGCATGCGTCCCCCAGAAACGGCTGTACCACTGCGTCGACAACCGCGGAGCGTGGGTAGAATCCTGATAAAAGAAAGGCGCATCCGAGGATGCGCCTTTGCTTAGCAAACGTGTCAGGCGGGAACGTTTGCGCCCCGCCATCAGCGTGCTCGGACCAGGCCTGGCCGGGTCCGGCTGAAGACGACTTAGTTGACGGCGTCTTTCAGGCCTTTGCCTGCCTTGAAACCTGGAACCTTGGCGGCTGCAATCTTGATCGCCTTGCCGGTTTGTGGGTTACGGCCAGTGCGCTCGGCGCGCTCTTTGACCGTGAAGGTTCCGAAGCCAACCAGAACGACGTCGTCGCCTGCTTTCAGGGCACCGGTTACGGAGTCGATCACAGCGTCCAGAGCCTTACCTGCAGCAGCTTTGGAAATGTCAGCCGATACGGCGATAGCGTCAATCAGTTCCGACTTGTTCACTCTAAGTCCCCTTATTTCTCTATTGAGTTTGTTTCTAAGTATGTAATGGAAAGCTTACGAAACGTACGTTGGGAGGCTTGTTGACAATAACGAGCCGCTTTATAGCAAGGCCTCGAAAAAACTGTCAAGGAAAGCCTCCCAGCCCAAAACCACTAATGCGTGCTGATTCTTTCCTTGGCATCGCTGTCGCGCTTTTCTTCTTTCGCGACGATCTCGGGAGCCACATCTGGCAAGGGCTCCGGGGCGTATTGCAGCGCAATTTGCAGGACTTCGTCAATCCATTTGACGGGTTTGATCTGCAGATCCTGTTTGATATTTTCCGGAATTTCCTTCAGATCGCGAACGTTCTCCTCCGGAATGATGACCGTCTTGATACCGCCCCGGTGTGCTGCCAGCAGTTTTTCCTTCAACCCGCCAATTGCCAGCACCTGGCCGCGCAAGGTGATTTCACCCGTCATGGCGACATCAGCGCGCACCGGGATCTGCGTAAGGGCCGAGACCAACGCCGTGCACATGCCGATACCGGCACTCGGGCCGTCTTTCGGTGTGGCCCCTTCGGGCATGTGGATGTGCACGTCGTGCTTCTCGTGGAAGCCGGCGGCTATACCCAGGCTGTGGGCGCGGCTGCGCACCACGGTTTGCGCGGCAGTGATCGATTCGACCATGACATCGCCCAGCGAGCCCGTCTTGATCAGTTGGCCCTTGCCCGGGATAACCACGGCTTCGATGGTCAGCAACTCGCCGCCCACCTGGGTCCAGGCCAGGCCCGTAACCTGGCCGATCTGGTCTTGCTGCTCGGCCAGGCCGTAGCGGAACTTGCGCACGCCCAGCAGGTGCTCCAGCTGTTCGCTGGCCACCTTGACCTTGACCTGCTTCTGCCCGGTATGTTCCTTGACCACTTTACGGCAAACCTTGGCGATCTGCCGCTCCAGGCCACGCACACCGGCTTCACGGGTGTAGAAGCGGATGATGTCGCGAATCGCCGAGACATCGACCTCCAACTCGTCTTTCTTCAAGCCGTTGGCCTTGACCTGCTTGGGCACCAGGTACTTGATGGCGATATTGATCTTCTCGTCCTCGGTGTACCCCGGCAGGCGGATGATTTCCATGCGGTCCAGCAGCGCCGGTGGAATGTTCATCGAGTTCGAGGTGCACAGGAACATGACGTCCGAGAGGTCGTAGTCGACCTCCAGGTAGTGGTCATTGAAGTTGTGGTTCTGCTCCGGGTCGAGCACTTCGAGCAACGCCGAGGCAGGGTCGCCACGCATGTCGCTGCCCATCTTGTCGATTTCGTCGAGCAGGAACAGCGGGTTGCGTACACCCACCTTGGTCATCTTCTGGATCAGGCGGCCCGGCATCGAACCGATGTAGGTACGACGGTGACCACGGATCTCGGCTTCGTCACGCACCCCGCCCAGTGCCATGCGCACGAACTTGCGGTTGGTGGCGGTGGCGATCGATTCGGCGAGCGAAGTCTTGCCGACGCCGGGTGGGCCTACCAGGCACAGCACAGGACCACGGATTTTCTTCACCCGTTTCTGTACGGCGAGGTACTCGAGGATGCGCTCCTTGACCTCTTCCAGACCATAATGGTCGGCATCAAGGATTTCCTCGGCCTTGGCCAGGTCCAGGCGGACTTTGCTCTGGGCCTTCCACGGCACCTGCACCAGCCAGTCGAGGTACGAGCGCACCACGGTGGCTTCGGCTGACATGGGCGACATCTGCTTGAGCTTGTTGAGCTCAGCCTGGGCCTTGGTCAAGGCATCCTTGGGCAGGCCGGCAGCTTCGATGCGCTTTTTCAGCTCTTCGACTTCGTTGTGGCCTTCGTCACCATCGCCGAGCTCTTTCTGAATGGCCTTCATCTGCTCATTCAGGTAGTACTCGCGCTGGCTGCGCTCCATCTGCTTCTTGACCCGACCGCGAATGCGCTTTTCCACCTGCAACAGGTCGATTTCGGCATCCAGCAGTGCCAGCACGTGCTCCACGCGGGCGGTGAGGTCGACAATTTCGAGGATTTCCTGCTTCTGCTCGATCTTCAGGGCCATGTGCGCAGCCATGGTATCGACCAGCCGCCCTGGCTCTTCGATGCTGTTCAGCGACGACAGCACTTCGGCAGGGACTTTTTTACCCAGTTGCACATACTGCTCGAACTGCGACAGTAGCGTGCGCACGAAAACTTCCGACTCGCGCTCGGCGGAGTCGGTTTCGTCGATCAGCGAAACTTCGGCACGGATGTGCCCTTCCACTTCGGTGAAGCGCTCGACGGCGCCACGCTGTTCGCCTTCGACCAGCACCTTGACGGTGCCATCAGGCAGCTTCAACAGTTGCAGCACGGTGGCAACAGTACCGACACGGTACAAGGCGTCTTCGCCAGGGTCATCATCGGCTGGGTTTTTCTGGGCCAGCAGGAGGATCTGCTTTTCGCCCGTCATCGCGGCCTCAAGGGCTTCTATGGACTTTTCACGCCCCACAAACAGCGGGATAACCATGTGCGGGTATACAACGACATCGCGCAATGGCAAAAGAGGCAAGTCGAGGGTGGTCTTCATGATTTCGCCTCTACAGCGGCCTTGTGGCCGGAAACCGGTGGAAATGATGCTTGGACCTAATGTGGGGGCAGGCTTGGGAAATTACAAGCATTAGCACAGGAAAAGCATGAAGGGGCCCGTAGGCCCCTTCATGCTTGCAACCACAAACTGGCATTTGCCTGTATCAGGCGTCTGGCGCAGCCTTGGCTTGCGGCTCAGTGTTCTCGTAGATCATCAGCGGCTGCGAAGTGCCGTCGATGACGCTCTCGTCGATCACCACCTTGCTGACATCCTTCTGCGAAGGAATCTCGTACATGGTGTCGAGCAGCACGCCTTCGAGAATAGAACGCAGGCCACGGGCGCCGGTTTTGCGCTCCAAAGCCCTGCGTGCCACGGCCTTGAGCGCATCGCTGCGGAACTCCAGGTCGACACTTTCCATCTCGAACAGCTTGGCATACTGCTTGGTGAGGGCGTTCTTCGGCTCGGTGAGGATCTGCACCAATGCAGCCTCGTCCAGCTCGTCCAGGGTAGCCAGAACCGGCAGGCGGCCGACGAACTCCGGAATCAGGCCAAACTTGACCAGATCGTCCGGCTCGACCTCACGCAGGGACTCGCCAACCTTCTTGCCCTCTTCCTTGCTACGCACTTCAGCGCCGAAACCAATGCCACCTTTGGTGGAACGGTTCTGGATGACCTTTTCAAGGCCCGAGAACGCGCCACCGCAGATGAACAGGATGTTGCGGGTGTCAACCTGCAGGAACTCCTGCTGCGGGTGCTTGCGCCCCCCTTGCGGCGGTACCGAGGCCACGGTGCCTTCGATCAGCTTCAACAGCGCCTGCTGCACGCCCTCGCCCGAGACGTCACGGGTGATGGACGGGTTGTCCGACTTGCGCGAGATCTTGTCGATTTCGTCGATGTAGACAATGCCCATCTGGGCCTTTTCCACGTCGTAGTCGCACTTCTGCAACAGCTTCTGAATGATGTTCTCGACGTCTTCACCCACATAACCGGCCTCGGTCAGGGTGGTGGCGTCGGCAATGGTGAACGGTACGTTCAACAGGCGTGCCAGGGTTTCGGCGAGCAGGGTCTTGCCCGAGCCAGTAGGCCCGATGAGCAGGATGTTGCTCTTGCCCAGTTCGACTTCGTCACCCTTCTTGTCACGCTGGTTAAGGCGCTTGTAGTGGTTGTACACCGCTACAGCCAGCACCTTTTTCGCGCGCTCCTGACCAATGACGTACTGGTCCAGGATGCCGCTGATTTCTTTCGGCGAAGGCAATTTGTGCGCGCTGCTCTCGGCCTGGGCTTCCTGCACCTCCTCACGGATGATGTCATTGCACAGGTCGACGCACTCGTCGCAGATAAATACCGAGGGCCCGGCAATCAATTTGCGCACTTCGTGCTGGCTTTTGCCGCAGAAGGAGCAATAGAGCAATTTGCCGCTGTCCTCGCCGTTACGGGTGTCAGTCATTCGATCGATCCAATCCGGTAGGCTTGCAACACAAGATGAAGGCAATTGCGGGCTTTTTCAAGTCCGCAGGTGGACGCTTCGCGCACCCACCTGCTCTGACCCCCCGGTTCAGGAGGCCAGTTGCCGCTTGTCGTAGACCGAGTCGATCAGGCCATACTCGGCTGCGCGCGAGGCGCTCATGAAGTTGTCACGTTCGGTGTCACGCTTGATGGTCTCCAGATCCTGGCCGGTGTGGTAGGCCAGCAACTCGTTAAGGCGCGCCTTGATATTGAGGATTTCCTGGGCATGAATCTCGATATCGGTCGCCTGGCCCTGGAAGCCGCCCAGCGGCTGGTGAATCATCACGCGCGAGTTCGGCAGGCAGTGACGCTTGCCCTTGGCACCTGCGGCCAGCAGGAAGGCGCCCATGCTGCAGGCCTGGCCGATGCAGATGGTCGAGACGTCCGGCTTGATGAACTGCATGGTGTCGTAGATCGACATGCCCGCGGTGACGGAGCCGCCCGGGGAGTTGATGTAGAGATGGATATCCTTGTCCGGGTTTTCCGCTTCGAGGAACAGCATCTGCGCTACGACCAGGTTAGCCATGTAGTCTTCAACCGGGCCAACCAGGAAAATCACTCGCTCCTTCAACAGGCGCGAATAGATGTCGTACGCACGCTCGCCACGGGCGGACTGCTCGATAACCATCGGGACCAGGCCGCCTGCGGCCTGGATGTCAGAGCTCTGCTGAATATAAGAATTGCGGGACATGTCCTGCGCTCACTCCCAAATAGTCATGGCTTGATAACGCACAAGCCAGCTCGAAGGCTGGCTTGTGGGGTTTTCCTACGAGAGAAAACGTATTACTCAGCTTCGGCAGGTGCCTGGGCTGGTTTTACGGCATCTTCGTACGAGACCGACTTGTCGGTCACAGTAGCTTTCTGCAGAACAGTATCTACAACTTGCTCTTCCAGCACAACCGAACGCACTTCGTTCATTTGCTGGTCGTTCTTGTAGTACCAAGCGATGACCTGCTCAGGCTCCTGGTAAGCCGAAGCCATTTCTTCGATCATCTCGCGAACCTTGGCATCGTCCGGCTTGAGCTCGAACTGCTTGACCACTTCGGCGACGATCAGGCCCAGCACTACGCGGCGCTTGGCTTGTTCTTCGAACAGCTCGGCAGGCAGCTGGTCAGGCTTGATGTTGCCACCGAACTGCTGAACAGCCTGGACGCGCAGACGGTTGACTTCGTTTTCCAGCAGGGCCTTCGGCGCTTCGATCGGGTTGGCGGCCAGCAGACCGTCCATGACCTGGTTCTTCACCTTGGTCTTGATTGCCTGGCGCAGCTCACGCTCCATGTTCTTGCGAACTTCGGCGCGGAAGCCTTCCAGGGTCGATTCCTTGATACCGAACTGGGCGAAGAACTCTTCGTTCAGCTCAGGCAGCACAGGGGCCGAAACGCTGTTGACGGTGATGGTGAACTCGGCGGCTTTGCCGGCCAGGTCCAGGTTCTGGTAGTCCTCAGGGAAGGTCACGTTGACAACGCGCTCTTCGCCAGCCTTGGCGCCCACCAGACCGTCTTCGAAGCCCGGGATCATGCGGCCGGAACCCAGTACCAGCTGGGTGCCTTTGGCAGAGCCACCGGCGAACGCTTCACCGTCGACCTTGCCAACGAAATCGATGTTGACCTGGTCATCGTTCTGCGCGGCGCGCTCGACAGCCTCGAAGCGAGTGTTCTGCTTGCGCAGCACTTCCAGCATGTTGTCCAGGTCGGCGTCGGCCACTTCGGCGCTCAGGCGCTCGACGTTGATCGACTCCAGGCCGGAAACGGTGAACTCCGGGAACACTTCGAAGATGGCGACGAACTCCAGGTCCTTGCCTTTTTCGAACGACTTGGGTTCAACGGATGGGGCACCTGCAGGGTTCAGCTTCTGCTCAACGATGGCCTCATAGAAGGAAGCCTGGACCAGATCACCGAACGCCTCCTGGCGTGCATCGGCTTCGAAGCGCTGACGGATCACGCTCATTGGCACCTTGCCTGGGCGGAAGCCGGCAACCTTGGCGCGCTTGGCAGTCTGTTGCAGACGCTTGTTGACTTCGTTCTCGACGCGCTCGGCCGGAACGGCGATGGTCATGCGGCGCTCGAGAGCGGAAGTGTTTTCAACAGAAACTTGCATGGATATTCCTCGTTGCACAGACGTTAGCCGGCGTTAGCCCGACTCCAGAATCAAGGGCAAGCATTCTAGTGAGTCGCGCGGCAGAAGTCACCCCACACGGGACGACGGGAAACCACGCCGGTCGATTAGCTTTCAAGGCCCGCACGGCGTGCCGCCGGGCCTCCTTCATCAAGAGCGGCACCCTGCCCATGGCGCAGTGCAGCCGTAATAACTTGTCAAACAACTGCCAGTGGCGAATTCGCTGCCTTTATTCAGGGTCGATTTCGTTGAACTGACAGTATTCTTCCCACTCCAGGCCCAGCGCCTCGGCGACCTCGCGGTGCGTTTCAAGGCGCATGGCCCGCAACTGTTCCGGGCTTTCGGCGATCAGTTGCAGCGCCAGCTCCCAGGGCTGCAGCCCCTGCTCCTGGGCCGCATCTTCGAACGCCCACTCGATTTGCTGGGCCTGCTCGCGCGCATCCAGCTCGCGAATCTCCTCGAGCAGCTGCGGGTTGGCGTCGGCAAATCGCTGCAGCGCCAAGGCCTGACGGGCTTCTTTTGCAATCATCGGGCTGTTCCTCTGCCGGCCAACGGGGCCGGTGCTTCAACCGGCTGAAATCTAACAGCTTTTATTGGGCTGCCACCAGAGCATTGCAAGGGGGGAATCACGAAGATTTTGTGCTGAACCGTGCAGTGCCCGCATGACGGAGCAATGAAAACAAAAAAGGCGCCTGATCTCACGACCAAGGCGCCTCTTTGAAATATGGGGTGGACGATGGGAATCGAACCCACGACAACTGGAATCACAATCCAGCGCTCTACCAACTGAGCTACGCCCACCATAGTGCGGTGTTACGGTACAACCTTACAAAAACATGGTGCGGACGAAGAGACTCGAACTCTTACAGCTTGCGCCGCTGGAACCTAAATCCAGTGTGTCTACCAATTTCACCACGTCCGCGTAACGCTTAAAACAAAGGCGCCAGATGCTATCGAGGCGCCTTCGAAAATATGGGGTGGACGATGGGAATCGAACCCACGACAACTGGAATCACAATCCAGCGCTCTACCAACTGAGCTACGCCCACCATATTGCATTACAGCCAACTTGCTTGCCAAAGCTGCCTAATGGCGCACCCGGCAGGACTCGAACCTGCGACCATCCGCTTAGAAGGCGGATGCTCTATCCAGCTGAGCTACGGGCGCTTAAGCTTCAAGCCTAACCGAACAAGTATTTAACAGCTAACTGCCAAACGACCCATTCTGCCCGACTTAGCCAACCAGTGCTAGGCTGTGCCCGACAAGTGCGGCGAATCTTATAGGCGACCCCGAAAGTCGTCAACACCTTTTTCAAAAAAATTTAAATTATTTAAGGGCTTAGGGGATTTGCCCGACCACCCGCCTTTGCCCTTCGCCCATGTCGTGCGAGAATGCGCGCTCTTTATTGTTTCCTTCTCGATGGTTAATCACGCGTCTATGACTGCACACCTAATCGATGGCAAGGCAATCGCCGCCAGCCTGCGCCAGCAGATCGCTCAACGTGTCGTGGAGCGTCGCCAGCAAGGCCTGCGTACGCCGGGCCTGGCGGTGATCCTGGTCGGCACCGACCCCGCCTCCCAAGTCTATGTCTCGCACAAGCGCAAGGACTGCGAAGAGGTCGGCTTCATTTCGCAGGCTTTCGACCTGCCCGCCGAGACCACGCAAGAAGCCCTGACCGAGCTGATCGACCGTCTTAACGACGACCCGGCCGTCGACGGCATTCTGCTGCAGTTGCCGCTGCCGGCGCACCTGGAGGCGTCGCTGCTGCTCGAGCGCATTCGCCCTGACAAAGACGTGGACGGCTTCCACCCGTACAACATCGGCCGTCTGGCCCAGCGTATTCCGCTGCTGCGCCCGTGCACACCAAAAGGCATCATGACCCTGCTGGAAAGCACCGGCCAGGATCTGTACGGCATGAACGCCGTCATCGTCGGCGCTTCCAACATCGTTGGCCGCCCAATGGCCATGGAGCTGCTGCTGGCCGGCTGCACCGTGACTGTATGCCACCGCTTTACCAAGGACTTGGCCGGCCATGTAGGCCGCGCCGATCTGGTGGTGGTGGCCGCAGGCAAGCCGGGCCTGGTCAAAGGTGAGTGGATCAAGGAAGGCGCCATCGTGATCGACGTGGGCATCAACCGCCAGGCAGATGGCAAGCTGGTCGGCGATGTGGTCTACGAGACTGCCCTGCCCCGCGCCGGCTGGATCACCCCAGTACCGGGCGGGGTTGGGCCAATGACCCGGGCGTGCCTGCTGGAGAACACGCTGTACGCGGCGCAAGAGCTGCACAAGTAAAATTCGCACCTAGCGAAAACGGCACCTCTGGCAGGTGCCGTTTTTTTTTGCCCGGCTCGAGGGCCCGGGCTTGATGCAAAGAGAAGAAATGGCGACCGCAAGGCGGGATTGGCAGGTAGCTTGCATTGGCCGTAGGGGGCGGGCCCTGCTCGAATCAGGTTCAAGGGTATCACCGGCACCGGGGGCGTGTTCGCTCACGCGCCCTGCTCAATCATGAACTTCCCGCTGCGCACCGAACTAGAGCGCGGCAGGCCCACTCGCCCCATAACTGGTCAGACCGGTAAGGCCAAAAACCCTTGCAAAGAACGATTTTTCGCGCTTTTATGGCCTGGCGCTGAACAAACCGGTAAGACCACAATAATTAAGTCCTGCGCTCTTTCGCCCCGTGCGGCTACCGAAGCAAGGACACCGATCTGAGACTTCTCCCATGCTCAAATGGTGCTCGCGTTCGATATTCCTGCAAGTCGTGCTTGGCCTTGCCCTCGGCATTGCCTGCGGCCTCAGCTTCCCCGACCTTTCGCTACAACTCAAACCCCTAGGCGACGGCTTCATCAAGCTGATCAAGATGCTCATCGGCCTGATCGTGTTCTGCGTGGTGGTCAGTGGTATCTCGGGCGCCGGCGACCTGAAAAAGGTCGGGCGCATCGGCTTGAAGTCGGTAATCTACTTTGAAGTGCTGACCACCCTGGCGTTGGTGATCGGCCTGGTATTCGCCTTCAGCAGCGGCATCGGCAGCGGCGCCAATATTCACCTGGACCAACTGTCCAGTGCCGATGCCAGCAGCCTGGCCGAGCGCGGTCAACACATCCATGGCGCCGCAGCGTTCTTCATGGACCTGATCCCTACCTCGGTGATCGGCGCCTTCGCCGACAACAACATCCTTCAGGTGCTGCTGTTTTCGGTGCTGTTCGGCAGCGCATTGAACCTGGTGGGCGACTCGGCCGCCGGCATTTCGCGGCTGATCAACGAACTAAGCCATGTGATCTTCCGCATCATGGGCATGATCGTGCGCCTGGCCCCGATCGGTGTATTCGGTGCCATCGCCTTCACCACCAGCAAGTACGGCCTGGAATCGCTGCAGCACCTGGGCGGCCTGGTAGCGCTGTTCTACCTGACCTGTGCAGGCTTCGTGCTGATCGTGCTGGGTACCGTGATGCGCCTGTCGGGCCTGAAACTGTTGCCACTGATCAAGTACCTGCGTGAAGAGCTGACCATCGTGCTGGGCACCGCCTCTTCCGACGCCGTGCTGCCGCAGATCATGCGCAAGCTGGAACACCTGGGCATCGGCAGTTCCACGGTGGGGCTGGTGATTCCCACCGGCTACTCGTTCAACCTGGACGGTTTCTCCATCTACCTGACGCTGGCCATCGTGTTCATCGCCAACGCCACCGGCACACCGCTGGAGATGACTGACCTGCTGACCATTCTGCTGGTGTCGCTGGTAACTTCGAAAGGCGCGCACGGCATCCCTGGCTCGGCGCTGGTGATCCTGGCGGCCACGTTGACTGCCGTACCGGCGATTCCGGTTGTCGGCCTGGTGCTGGTACTTGCGGTGGACTGGTTCATGGGCATCGGCCGGGCACTGACCAACCTGATCGGCAACTGTGTAGCCACCGTGGCGATTGCCCGCTGGGAAAAGGACATCGACCTGGAACGTGCCAACAACGTACTGGCAGGCAAACCCGGCTTTGCCCCGTTGCCACGCAAACAGCCCAATGCCCACCAGCAGGAATTCTGAGCGAACGTGGCCGGCACTGATGCCGGCCCTTCAAGGAGCGAACCGTGATCAGCTCATCGACCGTCGTCAATTCAGTGGTGGAAAAACTCCGCCAGGCCCTGGCCCGCGGCCAGTGGCGCAGCGGCGACATGCTGCCAGGCCAGCGCGAGCTGGCTGAACAACTGGGCATCAGCCGGCCCAGCCTGCGCGAGGCGGTAACCGTGCTGGAAACCCTGGGCCTGGTGCGCGCGCTGCCGGGCAAGGGTGTACTGGTGCTGGATCCCGAAGCTGCCGCCCTGGAACCGGGGCTGGATACCAGCGCCGCCGCCAGCCTGGCTGACGTACTGGAACTGCGCTACACCCTTGAACCGTTCATCGTCGGCTTGGTGGCACAATCGGCCAACAGCCAGGATGTTGGCCAGTTGCGCCTCACCCTGATGGACATGCGCGAAGCGCTGGAGGCCGATGACAGCGAAGCTGGGGTCAGGGCCTATATCGCTTTCCATGAGGCCCTCTTCGCCCTGACCACCAACCCGATCTTCCAGAGTGTCGTGCAGCAGACCGGCAACGCCCTTAAACAGAGCGCCGACATGCTGCGCAACTCACCGGAGCATCTGGCTGCAAGGCTGAAGGAGAACGAGGCCGTGGTACGCGCCATTCGCGAACGCAACAGTGCCCTGGCCAGTGCCCAGATGCGCCAGCACATCCTGGCCGAGGGCGCGCGCATGGGCATCCCGCTGAACATCCCGGATGAACACCTGCATCCATGACCTGAGGAGAGCGACCATGAACGCCGCCCCCCACTTGCCTGCCCTGCTCGCGGCCGGCGAAACCCGCCTGTCGGCCGAGCAAATCTACCCACGGCTGTTCGACGCCATTCTCGAACAGCGCCTGCCCCCCGGCAGCCTGCTGCCCGAGCAGGCGTTGGGCCAGGCGTTTGGGGTCAGCCGTACCGTGATCCGCCGCGTGCTCGGGCGCCTGTGTGACCAGCAAGTGGTGGTGCAGCGCCCTAGCCACACCGCGCACCTGGCAGCCCCCGACCCCGAGCAGGCGCGGCAGGTGCTCAGTGCCCGGCGGCTGGCGGAGACCACCCTGATCACCCTGGCCGCGCAGCGCGCCCGCCCTGCGCAGATACGCCAACTGCGCCAGTTGGTTGAACGTGAGCGCCAGCACCATGAAAGTGGCGAGCGTTGCGCGGCGATCCGCCTGGGTGGCGAGTTCCACCTCAAACTGGCGCAAGTGGCGGCCAATGCGCCCCTGGCACGGTTTCTCAACGGCCTGGTGCCGATGACCTCGCTGATCATTGCCCGCTACGAGTCGCCGTGCTGCGAACATTGTGCGTGGGAAGAACACGCGGCGATCATCGATGCCGTGGAGCAAGGCGATGCCGAGGCGGCATTGGGGCTGATGCACACCCACCTCGACCGGCTGGAAGAGAAACTCGACCTGGCGTAGCCCGCGCCCAAGGGCCAAGCCCGCTGCTGACGGCCATGCACCGGTCCAGCAGCGGGTGTACCAGGCGGTGGCCTGTAGCGCCCGAGTCAAGCCTTGGCCATGGCCGAGGTCGGTAAGCCGAAGATCCGGTCAAACACCCAGTTGTAGGCGAAGGTGTAGCAAGGGATCAGCACAATGAACGCCATGTCCACCAGCAGTGCCTCTACCAGTGTCATGTCCAGCCACCAGGCAATCAGCGGGATCAGATACACCACCAGGGTCAGCTGAAAGCCGACCGCATGCGCCACCCGTCGCGCCACGCTGCGGCCGCGCTTGGCCTGGCGGCTTTCCCAGCGCTCGAACAACGTGTTGAAAATCAGGTTCCAGAGCATGGCAATGGTAGTGATCATCACCGCCAATGGCCCGGTATGCGACGCCTGGGTCTCTGACAGATAAGCCAGCCCGAGGGTCGACATGCTCAGCCCTATCAGCTCATAGCACGTCACGTACACCAGCTTGCGCTTCAAACCCTGCACCTGCATTTCCCTCCAATCCCAATAACGAAGGGCGCGATAATGCTTCACCTCGCTTGACAGCAAAAGTCAGCAGCTGTCAGATCTACTGACAGGAGGCTGCCATGAACTTTTCCAGCGACAACATCCAGCTGTTTCTTGCCGTGCTCGACCGCGGCTCGTTCTCCGCCGCCGCTCGCGCCCTCAAACGGGTCCCGTCGGCGGTCAGCATGGCCATTGGCAATCTGGAAGCGGAGCTGGGATACAGCTTGTTCGAACGCGGGCCCCGCGAAGTTCGGCCCACCGCCCGGGCCTTGGCCCTGGAACCGCACGCCAGGCTGATTGCCGAGCAACTCGGGCTGTTGCAAGTCCATGCCTTGGAGCTCTCACAGGGGCTTGAAAGCAGCCTGACGCTGGCGGTGGTGCCGGACATCGATCACCGCCCGTTGCTGGCGGCTATCGCCGACCTCGGTGTGCGCCACCCATTGCTCGATATCGCTTTGCTCAGCGCCCCGCAGGAAGAGGCCCTGCACTTGCTGGACAGCGGCCGCGCCGATCTTTGCGTGGCCTTCGCTGGCCTGCAGGTGGATGCGCGCCGGGGCTTTCAACACATCGGTATGGAAGCCTTCGTAGCCACCCTCGCCCCTAGCCACCCGGCGCTGCGTGAAGCACGCATCCACTACCTCGAAGACCTGACCCGGGTGCGCCAGATCCTCGTGCGCAGCCGGGACCTGCCGCTGGCCGATCCACGCCCGCTGATCGGCGCCACGCACTGGTCGACCGACAGCTTCGACCTGGCCCTGCAGATGGTCGAAGCCGGCCTGGGCTGGGGCGACCTGCCGTTGTCTCGGGTAGCCCCACTGCTGGCAACCGGGCGCCTGGTGCGCCTGGCCTTCCGTAATACGCGCAACGAGTTGCAAATGCCGGTGCATATCCTGTGGCGCAAACAACAGCCACTGCAGCAAGCGGCGAGGTTGCTGATAGAGCAACTGGCCAAGGGCTGAGTGCCGTCTGTCGAAAGGTCTGTAAGAAATTACTTTAAGTACTTCAATGTTTTACCCCCCGAGCCGATATCCCGGTCGATAGGCCCCGCAGAACGTCATAAGCGCGCTGCGTCCTCCCCACATTGGCTCAAGGTCTCGAAACATGAACCTGAAATTTCGCCACAAGATCCTGCTCAGTGCCTGCGGCGTCGTGGTCCTGGCATTCGCCCTGTTCACGCTTTATAACGACTACCTCCAACGCAACACTATCCGCCAGAACATAGAAGCCTCGGTGCAGCAGGCCGGGGCCTTGACCGCCAGCAGCGTGCAAAACTGGATGAGCGGCCGCATCCTGGTGCTGGAAAACCTGGCCCAGGATATCGGCCAGCAGGGTGCCGGCGAGACCCTGGCCGGGTTGATCGAGCAACCCTCCTACACGCGCAACTTCCTGTTCACCTACCTCGGCCAGGCCAACGGCGTGTTCACCCAGCGCCCGGACGCCCAGATGCCTGCCGGCTACGACCCACGGCAACGGCCCTGGTATGCAGCGGCGGCCAATGCCGGGCAAACGGCGCTGACGCCACCGTACCAGGGTGCGGTCGGCGGCCTGATGGTCACTATCGCCACCCCGGTGAAAAGCAAGGCCACGGGGGAAATGATCGGTGTGGTTGGCGGTGACCTGACCCTCGATACCCTGGTGGAGATCATCAACTCGGTGGATTTCGGTGGCCTCGGCCACGCCTTCCTCGCCGATGCCAATGGCCAGGTGATCGTCAGCCCGAACAAAGACCAGGTCATGAAAAACCTGAAGGACATCTACCCCGGCAGCGACTTGCGCGTTGCCGCCGGCATGCAGGATGTCACCCTGAACGGCCAGAACCGGATCATTTCGTTCGCGCCGGTCGCCGGGCTGCCTTCGGCCCAGTGGTACATCGGCTTGTCGATCGACAAGGACAAGGCCTACGCCGCACTCAGCCAGTTCCGCACATCGGCCATCATCGCCATGCTGATTGCCGTGGCGGCCATTGCCGGCCTGCTGGGCCTGCTGATTCCACTACTGATGCGCCCGCTGACCACCATGGGCCGCGCCATGCGCGATATCGCCGAGGGTGAAGGCGACCTGACCCGCCGTCTGGTGGTGCAGAACCAGGACGAATTCGGCGAACTGGCAACGTCGTTCAACCGCTTTGTCGAACGCATTCACGCCTCGATCAGCGAAGTGTCGTCGGCCACCCGCCTGGTGCATGACCTGTCGGAGAAAGTGGTCAGCGCGTCGAATGCGTCGATCAGTGGCTCCGAAGAGCAGAGCATGCGCACCAACAGCGTGGCCGCAGCCATCAACGAGCTGGGCGCCGCGACCCAGGAAATCGCGCGCAACGCCGCAGATGCCTCGCAGCATGCCAGTGGTGCCAGCGAGCAGGCCCACGGTGGCCGGGAAGTGGTGGAAGAAGCGATCAACGCCATGACTGCGCTGTCGCAGCGCATCAGCGAATCGTGCGCACAGATTGAAACGCTCAATGCCAGCACTGATGAAATCGGCAAGATCCTGGACGTGATCAAAGGCATCTCGCAGCAGACCAACTTGCTGGCGCTGAACGCTGCGATCGAGGCAGCACGCGCGGGCGAAGCGGGTAGAGGCTTTGCCGTGGTGGCCGACGAGGTGCGCAACCTGGCTCACCGGACCCAGGAGTCGGCAGAAGAAATCCACCGCATGATCACCAGCCTGCAAGTCGGCTCACGCGAAGCGGTGCACACCATGAACACCAGCCAGCTGTCCAGCGAGCAGACCGTGCAAGTGGCCAACCAGGCCGGTGAGCGGCTGGCCAGCGTCACCCAGCGTATTGGCGAGATCGACGGCATGAACCAGTCGGTGGCCACCGCTACCGAAGAGCAGACCGCCGTGGTCGAAAGCCTCAACCTGGACATTACCCAAATCAATGCGCTGAACCAGCAAGGGGTAGAGAACCTTAACGAAACCCTGCGCCACTGCGATCAACTGGCGCAGCAGGCCGGCCGGTTGAAGCAATTGGTGGGGAGTTTCCGGATCTGAGAAGCCGGGGGCGCCCAGCGCCCCCATCTTTACGCGGTTATAACCTAATAACGAACAAGTCTATTTGGCTATAAAAAAATCTATATGCTGGCTGCATCCGATAACGGGCAATGTTGGGCGGTCGAGTAGCGTATGGATGTAGGTTCTTTTGGTTTCACCATTGCGGGACTGGTCGTGGGTTTCATCGTCGGCATGACCGGCGTCGGTGGCGGTTCGCTGATGACCCCGATCCTGTTGTGGTTCGGTATCAACCCGGCGACGGCCGTCGGCACTGATCTGCTCTATGCCGCCATCACCAAGGCCAGTGGCGTCTGGGTGCATGCACGCAACAAGAACATCGACTGGAAGATCACCGGCCTGCTCAGCCTCGGCAGCGTGCCTGCGGCCGCATTGACCCTGTGGTTCCTGAGCACCCTGCATACCGACACTTCGGCGCTCAATGCCATCATCAAGCAAGGCCTGGCGGTAGTGTTGATCCTCACCGCGCTGGCCATTCTGTTCAAATCGCGGCTGCAGGCTTTCGCCAGCCACCATGCCGGCGATCACTACCACCTCAGCGCAGGTACCCTGAATACCCTCACCGTGCTGACCGGCGTGGTGCTGGGGGTGATGGTGACCCTGACTTCCATCGGCGCCGGCGCCCTGGGTACCGTGGCGTTATTCCTGCTGTACCCGTTTCTGGTCACCCGTCGCCTGGTCGGTACGGAAATCGCCCATGCCGTGCCGCTAACGCTGGTGGCAGGCCTTGGCCATGCCGGCATGGGCAATATGGACTGGTCGTTACTGGGCTACCTGCTGCTGGGTTCTCTGCCGGGCATCTACCTGGGCAGCCACCTCACCGGGCGGATCTCCGACCGCGTGCTGCGTCCGTGCCTGGCCGCCATGCTGTTGTTGATCGGCTACAAGCTGGCGTTCTGAACCTCACCCAGGCGCAGCCGCCACTGCCCGGTATGGCTCAGTTCCAGACGTGACAGCGGCAACACATCGATACGCTGCCCGGCACTCATCGGGCAGCCCAGTACCTGCACCAGCACAGCACGTATGACCTGCGGATGGGTGACCGCCAGCCATTCACCCGACCTGTCGAAAGCCGCCAGCCAGGCGGCCATCCGCTGGCACAGCGCAGCGAACGACTCCCCGCCATGCACGTTACTCGCTGGCTCCCGTAACCAATCGGCCAACGCTTCTGGCTGCTCGGCCCGCAACTGCTTCAGCGCCATGCCCTGCCAATGCCCGAGGTCGCAATCGGCCAAGGCGGGCTCGACATGCACCGTGCTCGACAACCACGCCGCTGTTTCGCAGGCGCGCCGCTCTGGCGCCGTCAGCAACTGCACCGCTGGCAGGAGAGGCGCCGGCGGTTGCGAAAGCGGCAGGATGCCGTCATCAGCGCAGTGCAGGCGCCCGGTCTTCTGGGCCTGAGTCAGGGCATGGCAAATAAGGGTCAAACGGGTAGCTTTCATCAAGTGCCTCGGGTGGCGGGCTGGTGCACAATGTTTGGCATGCTGCGAGGCAGGCATGCTGAACACTATGCCAGCGTAGGCGCCTGCGCCACCAATGACCAACCGCCACGCCCATCCACCTCCAGCCGGTGATTATGAAAACCTGCCAGGGTGCTGCGGTGCCCGACACTGAGCAACAGTGCACCAGGCATTTCCGAGCGCAGCAGCGCATAAAGGGCATGCTCGAGCCCCTCATCCATCGCTGAGGTGGACTCATCAAGAAACACCACCTGCGGCCGGTTGAACAGAACCCGGGCAAAAGCCAGGCGCTGCTGCTCGCCCACCGACAGAATATGCGCCCAATCGCAGCTGACCTCCAGGCGCTCGGCCAGGTGCCCAAGATTGACCTGGTGCAGTACCTGCTGCATACGCGCCTGATCCTCGGGCTGCCCCACCGCCGGGTAGGCAATGACCGTGCGCAAGTCCCCCAAAGGCAAATAGGGACGCTGCGACAGGAACAGCGCCTGATGGCCCAGTGGGCGTCGCACCTCCCCTTCGGCATAGGGCCACAGGCCGGCCAGGGCGCGTAGCAGGGTAGTCTTGCCGCTGCCTGAAGGCCCCTTGATCAACAGCGCCTGGCCAGCTTGCAGGCTCAGGTTCAGATCAGTGATCAGGGCGTGTCCATCCGGGCGCAGCACTTTCAGGTCGGCAATCTGCAGCGCATGGGCCTGCTCCGCGGTGAGTACCCGCGGCAATACCCTTGCCTGCGCGTTGGCATCGAGAAAACCGGTCAGACGGTCCAGCGTAGCCCGGTACTGCGCGAATGCATCGTACGATTCACGAAAGAACGACAGTGCATCCTGCACCTGCCCAAATGCCTGAGACGTTTGCATGACGTCACCCAGCTTGATTGCCCCGCTGAAGAAGCGCGGTGCCTGCAGAATGAACGGGAACACGACTGCCACCTGGCTGACCCCCAGGTTGAAACCACTGAACTTGAGGTTTCGGAATACCAGCGCCCAGGCATTCACGATCAGTGCCGCGAAGCGCCCCAGCAAGGTGCCCCGCTCAACCTCGGCACCTTGGTAGAAAGCGACATTCTCGGCATTCTCACGCAGGCGCATCAGCGCATAGCGGAAGTTGGCGGTGAGCTTTTCGTTGAGGAAGTTCAGGCGAATCAAAGGCTGGCCCAGGCGGAAGGCGATCCAGGTGGCGACGACCACATACAGGTACACGGCAAACACCATCGCCCTGGGAATTTCAACACCGGCCACGGCCAACGGCGCTGACAACCCCCAGAGGATCCCGGTGAACGCCACCAGGGACACCAGCGCACTGACTGCCCCCAAGGCCAAGGACAGGGAGTTGCTGACGAAGGCGTTTACGTCCAGCTCGATACGCTGGTCGGGGTTGTCGATCGGTTCAGCAAGAAATTGTCCACGGTAGTAAGCATCACCGTGCATCCAGTCACGGGTCAGGCGCTCGGTCAACCATACCCGCCAGGTGATGCTGAAGGCCTGGTTCACATAGAAAGAGCACAGCGAGCGCAGCACATGGATGCTGGCCAGCACGGCGAAGACCCCGAGCAGGTACCAGAATGCCCCTTGGTCCAGCCCCTGCAAAGCGCTGTAAAACCCGTTGTACCAGAACGAGAACAGCACATTGAGGCGTACGGAAAACAACGTCAGCACCAGCAGCAACGCAAACACCAGCAGTGGCCGCCAACTGCGTTTATAACTGAAATAAGGCCCCGCAAGTTGCCAGAACTGGCTGCCCCAGCGGGTGTAGCGTACGGCCAGAATAGCGGCGGCTGTGAAGCCGACAAAGGTGATGAACGAGGCGATTGCCAGCCAACTCAGGCTCTCTTGCAAGGCCTGGTGCCAGTTCATGTCCATGGTGAATGTCCGTGCTGAGTATTTCCGCGAGCGTAGCACTGCCCTATAACGCTTCAGGCATACATGACGTACATTTCATGAAAGCTGGCTGGCACGGGCTGCGCCCGTGTTCGCGGGCACGCCCGCTCCCACAGGGATTGTGGTGAGGCCGGGGGCCTTTTGGGGAGCACAAAGACAAAACCCCTACCTGCATGCGCAGATAGGGGTTTTGCGAAATG
>JAEAMF010000433.1_pt1 | contig 53496 bp, 42 predicted proteins | sample 8958721 | NCBI WGS metagenome assembly JAEAMF01 (sample SAMN16933255, study PRJNA681124) | bioreactor sludge metagenome | isolation source: anaerobic bioreactor treating anionic surfactant - SDBS | place: India: Bengaluru | collected 2019-02-28
GCGAGCGCATGGAAATGCCCGAGGACAAGATCCGCAAGGTATTGAAGATCGCCAAAGAGCCGATCTCCATGGAAACCCCGATCGGTGACGACGAAGACTCGCATCTGGGCGACTTCATCGAGGACTCGACCATGCAGTCGCCAATTGATGTGGCCACTGTCGAAAGCCTCAAGGAAGCAACCCGTGACGTGCTCTCCGGCCTGACTGCACGCGAAGCCAAAGTGCTGCGCATGCGTTTCGGTATCGACATGAACACCGACCACACCCTCGAAGAGGTCGGCAAGCAGTTCGACGTGACCCGTGAGCGGATCCGTCAGATTGAAGCCAAGGCACTGCGTAAGCTGCGCCACCCGACGCGAAGCGAGCATCTGCGCTCCTTCCTCGACGAGTGATGACAAACCCCGGCCCTTGCGCCGGGGTTTTTCTTTTCATGGCATCTGCATTTAAGACTTTCGCCACTATCCCCTAGGCAAAAGCGCCGTCTACACTCGAATCAGACTACCTGTGTGACGAGGCCGCTATGCTCAGATTGCCGGCCATCCTGTTGCTGCTCCAGCTTCTCTGGAGTGCAACGGCCGGCGCCTTGACCCTGACAGACGAAGAACAAGCCTGGCTCAGTGCGCACCCGCAACTGCGCCTAGGCGTCGATGCTTCCTGGCCACCCTTTGAATACCGGGACCAGGAGGGTCGCTACCAGGGACTGGCCGCCGACTACATCACCTTGCTCGAGGATCGCCTGGGGGTCGCATTCAAACCGATCGAACCGATCAGTTGGACTGCAGTACTGGAGGAGGCTCGAAACGGCAAACTGGATCTGTTGCCAGGCATCATGTCGACGCCTGAACGACAAAGCTACCTGTCCTTTACGCGCCCCTACCTGGATTTTCCGATTGTCATTCTTGCCCATCAGGGCGGCGCGCAACCCCACGACCTGAAAGACCTCTATGGCCTGAAAGTCGCCGTGGTTGAGAACTACGCCCCCCACGAACTGTTACGCACCCATCACCCCGACCTCAATCTGGTCGCCCTGCCCAACGTCAGCTCGACCTTGCAAGCCCTGGCGACAGACCAGGTCGATGCGGTGGTCGGCGACCTGGCATCTAGTATCTGGAGCCTACGCCAGCAGAAGCTGGAAGGCTTGTATGTCAGCGGGGAAACCCCCTATCGCTATCAACTGGCAATGGCCGTGCCCCGCGAGGAAAAAATACTCGTCGCAATCCTCGACAAAGTCCTGGCCGACATGAGCCCGGGCGAGATCAGCAATATCCAGGAGCGCTGGGTCGGCAAGGTGTTGGATCGCCGCACAGGCTGGTACGACCTGCTGATGTATGGCTTGCCAGGGATCCTGGTGCTGCTCACCATCCTGGCGGTGGTCATCTGGAGCAACCGCCGACTCAGCTCCGAGATTTCCAGACGCATCGCCCTTGAACAGGAGTTGCGTAGCAGCGAATACCACTACCGCGGCTTGATCGAGAGCCTTTCGGCCATCGCCTGGGAAGCCGACACCGAAGATTTCACCTACAGCTACGTCTCGCCCCATGCCGAAAACCTGCTGGGCTATCCACTCAGCGACTGGCTCAAGCCCGGCTTCTGGAACAGCATTCTGCACCCCGACGACGCGCTTTGGGCACAGGCCTACTGTGACAGCGAAACCGCTGCAGGACGCGATCACAGCCTCGACTACCGGGTGATCACTGCCGACGGGCGTAGCCTGTGGGTGCGCGACATCGTCAGCCTGATCGAACACGGGCACAAGCCGGTCATGCGCGGCTTGATGATAGACATCAGTGAAGCCAAGAATACCGAACTGGCCCTGCGCCTTTCTGAGCAAAAGTTCGCCTCAGTGTTCCAGCAGTGCCCAGACATCCTGGTTATCGCCCGCCTCAGCGACGGCTGCCTGCTTGAAGTCAACGAAGCCTTCGAGGAGCAGCTTGGCCTGAGCCCGGCACACGTCATCGGCAAGACCGCCACCGAGTTGAACATCTGGGGCATCGAAGGCATAGGCCCCAAATTACTGCGGCGCCTGCAGGCCGGAAAGGTGCGCAACCTTGAGATGCTGTTCAAACGTCGCAATGGCCAGGTGTTTACCGGGCTGACCTCGGTCGAGGCCTTCCAGCTGGATAGCACGCCTGCTTTGGTGGTGGCCGTACGCGACATCAGCCAACTCAAGGAAGCCCAGGATCAGCTGCAAACATCCGAAGAGAAGTTCGCCAAGGCTTTCCATGCCTCACCCGACGGGCTTCTTCTGTCGCGCCAGCGAGACGGCAGGTTGATTGAAGTCAACGAAGGGTTCTGCCGCCTGACAGGCTATGACCTGAGCGTGACGCTGGACCGCACATCGATTGACCTGGGCATCTGGGTTGACCTCAATGAACGCAAACGCCTGCTGGAACTGCTGGAAAGGGACGGCTTCGTGCGCGACTACACCTGCCATATTCGCCGCAGCGACGGGCAGATTCGCCTGTGTGAGCTCTCAGCGCGGCCACTGCCCATCGCCGGCGAAGAGTGCATGCTGACCATCGCGCGCGATATTACCGAGCGCCACCTGATGCAGGAAAAACTGCAACTGGCTGCCACTGTCTTCGAGAATACGGCCGAGGGCGTGCTGATCACCGATACCGAGCAGCGTATCAGTGCGGTCAACCGGGCTTTCAGCGAGATCACCGGCTACAGCGAATTCGAGGCGCTGGGCCAGACACCGCGCCTGCTCGCGTCTGGCCAGCACGACAGCGCCTTCTACGCGGCCATGTGGCACCAACTGACCGCCGAAGGCCACTGGCAAGGCGAAATTCAGAACCGCCGCAAGAACGGCGAAGTGTACCCAGGCTGGCTGACCATCAGTGCCGTACGTAATAGCGGCCGGGAAATCACCCACTTCGTGGCAGTGTTCGCCGACATCTCCAGCATCAAACATGCCCAGGCCAAGCTCGACTATCAGGCGCACCATGATCCACTGACCGGCCTGCCCAACCGTACCCTGTTTGAAAGCCGGCTACAGGCTGCCCTGAGTTGCACACAAACCTCCAAGGCTCAAGGCGCGGTGCTGTTTCTCGACCTGGACCGCTTCAAGCACATCAACGACAGCCTTGGTCACCCGGTCGGCGACCTGCTACTCAAAGGCATCGCCCATCGCCTGAAGGAGCAAGTGCGGGATATCGACACCGTCGCCCGCCTGGGCGGTGACGAGTTCATCATCCTGCTTCCCGGCCTGCACCAACCCAGCGACGCCGAACACATCGCCGCCAAGCTACTGAATTGCTTCAGTGCACCCTTCCAGGCGGGCGAACATGAGTTTTTTACCAGCGCCAGCATCGGTACCAGCCTTTATCCACAGGACGGCAGCGACGTTGCATCACTTATCCGAAACGCCGACGCCGCGATGTACCGTTCCAAAGCCAAGGGCCGCAACCGCGTCGAATCCTACACACGCGACCTGACCGCACAGGCCAGCGCGCGCGTTGCCTTGGAGCATGAACTGCGCAGAGCCATTGAGCGCGACGAACTGAGCCTGTACTACCAGCCTAAGTTCAGCCTGAAAACCCAAAGCCTGATTGGTGCCGAAGCCCTGATTCGCTGGAGCAACCCCACCTTTGGTGATGTTCCGCCCGAACACTTCATTGCGTTGGCAGAAGAGAACGGCATGATTCTGCAACTGGGCGACTGGGTGCTGGAACATGCCTGCCGACAAATGCAGCAATGGAAAGAGACCTACCTCGCCTTCGGCCCACTGTCGATCAACCTGGCGGGGGCCCAGTTACGTCAGCCCAGCCTGGTCAAACGTATTGAACAGTTGCTCAATACCTACCACCTCAGCGCGGGCGACCTGCAGTTGGAGATCACTGAGAACTTCATCATGAGCCAGGCCGAAGAGGCCCTGGCGATTCTGCACCAACTCAAACGCCTGGGCGTACAGTTGGCTATCGACGACTTCGGCACCGGCTACTCATCGCTCAGTTACCTCAAGCGCCTGCCGCTGGACATCCTCAAGATCGATCAGTCATTCATCCGCGGCCTACCGGACGACCCGCATGACGCAGCGATTGCCCGCGCCATTATCGCCCTGGGCCGCAGCATGCAACTGACCATCATTGCCGAGGGCGTAGAGAACCTTGCCCAACAACGCTTCCTCGCGGCCGAGGGCTGCGAACAGATCCAAGGCTACATCGTCAGCTTGCCATTACCACCCGAAGAGTTTGCCGCGACCTTTCTTCGTATAGCAGTTTCAGATCTTTCGGATGGCACAGCCTGGAAACCCTCGTTATAATCCGCGACCACTGAGGGCCTATAGCTCAGTTGGTTAGAGCAGGGGACTCATAATCCCTTGGTCGCAGGTTCGAGTCCTGCTGGGCCCACCACGTTCAAAGCCGCGCACTGCGCGGCTTTTTCGTATCTGCCCTAAAAAGCTCACGTCACGCCTGTCCGCAAACAGCACTGCCTCATTGTTGGACAGTGAGCCGAATAGCCGACACAATCGGCTCACACCATGAGCCGAATAAGCTCATGCCTGTGATGCAAGCACCGCGTAAATGCGGGCACCCCGCCGAATCCATCGCAGGCAAGCCTGCATCCCACAGAGGATGCAAGTGCCGTTAACCTGGCACCAAGGCCTTTCAGCCAGCCCAATAGCCCTGACCCAGGGCCTGTATCCGAGATACCCCATGCCTGAAACACGCGCTGCAGCCCTCGACGAAATCGACCGTCAACTCATCGCCCTGTTGCAGATCAACGCCCGTGAAGGCGTGGCCACGCTGGCCCGGCAGTTGGGCATCGCTCGTACTACCGTCACCTCACGGCTGGCTCGCCTTGAGAAAACCAAGGTAATCACTGGCTACGGTGTTCGCCTCGGGCAGCGAGTGATTGATGGCGGCTTGCAGGCGTATGTCGGGATTACCGTGCAGCCACGCTCCGGCAAGGATGTGGTGCGGCGGCTCAGTGCCATGGGCCAGATCCAGCAGTTATGTGCGGTGAGTGGCGAGTTTGACTATGTGGCTTGGCTGCGCAGCGACTCACCGGAGCAACTGGACCAGTTGCTCGATCAAATCGGCAACGTCGAAGGTGTGGAGAAAACCACCACCTCGATCATCCTCAGCAGCAAGGTGGATCGCGGGCAGCCGATTTGACCGCCTCGGCCGGCATGGCATGAGCCACGCCGGCGCCCACACAGATCGTCACTTTGTAGCGTATCGTCGTCTAAATGACATAAATAAGAGCATAACGACGACACTCTGCATCTTAATAACGAAATCCACACCCTCTAAAATGACCGCCAGGCAGTTTCCTATACTCAAGCTCCGCACTCCGCGCAGCCCTGGCAAGGTCAATCATGAACAAGAACAATCGCCACCCCGCCGATGGAAAGAAACCCGTCACTATTTTCGGCCCGGACTTCCCTTTCGCCTTTGACGACTGGATCGAACACCCCGCAGGCCTCGGCAGCATCCCGGCCGAGCGACAGGGTGAGGAAGTAGCGATTGTCGGTGCCGGGATCGCCGGCCTGGTGGCCGCGTACGAGTTGATGAAGCTGGGCCTGAAACCGGTCGTTTACGAAGCCTCGAGGATGGGCGGCCGCCTGCGCTCGCAAGCCTTTGAAGGCACTGACGGGATCATTGCAGAACTGGGGGGAATGCGTTTTCCAGTGTCCTCCACGGCGTTCTATCACTATGTGGACAAGCTCGGCCTTGAGACCAAGCCCTTCCCCAACCCGCTGACCCCGGCGTCCGGCAGCACCGTGATCGATCTGGAAGGCCAGACCCATTACGCTGAAAAACTCTCCGATTTGCCCAAGCTGTTCCAGGAAGTGGCCGATGCCTGGGCCGACGCCCTGGAAAGCGGCGCGCGCTTTGGGGATATCCAGCAAGCCATCCGTGACCGTGATGTTCCGCGCCTCAAAGAGCTGTGGAACACGCTGGTGCCGCTCTGGGACGACCGCACCTTTTACGATTTCGTTGCGACCTCAAAGTCGTTCGCCAAGCTCAGCTTCCTGCACCGAGAAGTCTTTGGTCAGGTGGGTTTCGGCACGGGCGGCTGGGACTCGGACTTCCCCAACTCGATGCTGGAAATCTTCCGTGTGGTAATGACCAACTGCGACGATCACCAGCACTTGATCGTCGGTGGCGTCGAGCAGGTGCCGCAGGGCATCTGGCGCCATGTTCCTGAGCGTTGTGCCCACTGGCCCGCAGGTACCAGCCTGAGCTCACTGCACCGAGGCGCGCCGCGGCCGGGCGTCAAACGTATTGCCCGGGCCAGCGACGGTCGCCTGGCGGTGACTGACAACTGGGGAGATACCCGTCACTACGCCGCAGTACTGACCACCTGCCAGAGCTGGTTGCTGACTACGCAGATCGAATGCGAGGAGTCGCTGTTCTCGCAGAAGATGTGGATGGCCCTGGACCGCACACGCTACATGCAGTCGTCGAAGACCTTCGTCATGGTCGACCGCCCCTTCTGGAAGGACAAGGACCCGGAAACCGGTCGCGACCTGATGAGCATGACCCTGACCGACCGCCTCACCCGTGGTACTTACCTGTTCGACAACGGCGACGACAAGCCGGGGGTAATCTGCCTGTCCTATTCATGGATGAGCGATGCCCTGAAAATGCTGCCTCAACCCGTGGAAAAACGGGTGAAACTGGCACTGGATGCGCTGAAGAAGATCTACCCGAAAGTGGACATCGCCGGGCACATCATCGGCGATCCGATTACGGTTTCCTGGGAAGCCGATCCGCACTTCCTGGGTGCGTTCAAAGGCGCTCTGCCCGGCCACTACCGCTACAACCAGCGGATGTACGCGCACTTCATGCAGCAGGACATGCCAGCCGAGCAGCGCGGCATGTTCATCGCCGGTGATGACGTCTCCTGGACCCCCGCCTGGGTAGAAGGGGCGGTACAAACGTCGCTCAATGCGGTGTGGGGTATCATGACCCACTTCGGTGGCCACACCCATCCGGACAACCCAGGCCCAGGCGACGTGTTCAATGAAATTGGCCCAATCGCCCTGGCCGACTGACGAGAGAACCGCCATGCGTATCGCCGTGTATCAGGGTGCGCCGCTGCCAGTGGACGTGCCCGGCAACCTGGAGCGCTTGCATCAGCAAGCGCAGGCCGCTGCTGCCCGGGGCGCCGAACTGCTGGTGTGCCCGGAGATGTTCCTGACGGGCTATAACATCGGCGCCGACGCTGTAGCACGGCTGGCCGAGGCCGAGGACGGCCCCTCGGCCATGGCCGTGGTGGAGATCGCCCAAAGCAACCGCATTGCCATCGCCTATGGCTACCCTGAGCGGGCCGATGATGGTCGGCTGTACAACGCAGTACAGCTGATCGACGCCCACGGCAGCAGCCTGTGCAACTACCGCAAGACGCACCTGTTCGGCGGCCTTGACCGGGCGATGTTCAGCCCGGGCCCGGACCACTTCCCGGTGGTCCAGCTCAACGGCTGGAAGCTTGGCCTGTTGATCTGCTACGACATCGAGTTCCCGGAGAACGCCCGACGTCTGGCCCTGGCCGGCGCCGAACTGATACTGGTGCCGACCGCGAACATGGTGCCCTACGACTTTGTCGCCCAGGTCACCGTGCGCGCCCGCGCCTACGAAAACCAGTGTTATCTGGTTTACGCCAACTACTGCGGTGCCGAGGACGCGATCCAGTACTGCGGGCAAAGCAGTATCGTCGGCCCGGATGGCAGCATCCTGGCCATGGCTGGACGCGAGGCCTGTTTGCTGGTCAGTGATCTGGATCGCCAACAGGTCGTACAGGGCCGGGCCAACACCCCCTATTTGCACGACCTGCGCCCCGAGCTGTACGGCGACCCGCGCAAAGGCTGAGTTATCCGCTAGCATGACGGTTCGCGTTTTGCTGGAGCCGTCATGCCTGCCACGTTTGCACACCATACCTTGGCCAACGGCCTGCAGCTCACACTGCGCCATGCGCCACACCTGAAGCGCTGCGCCGCCGCAGTGCATGTCGCTGCCGGTAGCCACGATGCTCCAACGGCATGGCCGGGGCTGGCGCACTTCCTTGAACACCTGTTTTTTCTCGGCAACAGCCGCTTCCCGGCTGAAGACGGCCTGATGCGCTATGTGCAACGCCACGGTGGCCAGGTCAATGCAAGCACGCGGGAACGGGCCACTGAGTTTTTTTTCGAAGTCCCGGTCGCGGCATTCAGCGGTGCCCTGGAGCGGCTGTGCGACATGCTTGCCCAGCCCCGCCTGGACGACCACGCCGCGCAGTTGCGCGAACGCGAAGTGTTGCACGCCGAGTTCATTGCCTGGTCCCGCGACCGCGCCTCGCAGGCACAATTCACCCTGCTTCAGTGCGTATCGGCAGGCCATCCACTGCGCGCCTTCCATGCCGGTAACCGCTACAGCCTGGGTGTACAGCAGGCCGCCTTTCAACGGGCACTGCAGGACTTCCACAAACGCTACTACCAGGCAGGGCAAATAACCCTGAGCCTGGCCGGGCCACAACCACTGACCGAGTTGTTGGCAATGGCCGAAGCCTGTAGCCAGGCCTTCGATCCCGGGCTGAAGACAGCCCAGGCACCCGTCACACCTCTGCAACTGTGCGGCGCACCGGCCCAACCGGCAGGCCTGCTGAACCTGTTGTTCGCCTGTGAACGCTTGCCTACCGGTAGCGAGGACGCAATCGCATTCCTCAGCACGTGGCTGACGGACAGCCAACCCGGCAGCCTGCTCGCACTGTTGCGCGAAAAAGGCTGGATAACGGGCCTCAGTTTCAAAACGCTGTATCAGTATGAGCAGCAGGCCCTGCTGCATGTGCAGTTCACCCTGACGGATGAGCAGCATCGCAGTGACGTTGAACGGCTGTTTTTTGATTGGCTGGCTTTTTTCAACAGCGCCGACCGGACGCCGCTGCTGGAGGAGTACGCCCGACTCCTGGCCTGCCAGCAAGGGCGTGCCGGCGCCCTGCAACTGGCACGTCAAGACAGCACGGGCAACCCACCCGGGACACCGGACAGTGCAGCGCTGAGCGCCCTGCTCAACCCGCTACTGGCTCGCACATGCCCGCGTCTCGAAACCGTCATGCCCTGGCAGCTGCCCGAGCCCAACCCATTCCTGGTGAACGCTGATGCCGCGACTCGGGCGTCGTCGGCCCCCCCCCACATGGTCTACAACCCCGTCCTGCCAAGCACACGCCAGACCGGCATCCTGTACCTGCGCTGGCAACTCGACTCACGCAGCCACGATGACCTCTACGCACGGCTCAACGGTGCCTTGCAAAGGCTCATCGAACGCGCGGCACAAGCCTGTGTAGAACTGGAATTCAGCGCCTGCGCACACTACTGGCAGTTGCGCTGCGCTGGCGCACCCAGTGCCGTCAATGCTGTTGTCACGCAAGCCCTGGCGGTGCTGCGCAGCCCTCCAGCGAGTACCTGGCAGACGGCCACGACCCCGGCCCGGGAACCGACACTGATACCCATCCGCCAACTGCTACGGCAATTGCCGGAGGTTGTTCTGGGAGGAGGGAACACAACCCCGCAGGTGCAAACAGCCACCGACGCAGAGCTTCAGGCCGTGTGGAGCAGCGCACGCTGGCAAGGGCTGGCCACCGGCTTTGCGGCAACCGAACGGCAACCACTGGCGATTCCCGGCAGTGCTGGCAGCCACACCACGCCGCGCCTCATTCGCGGCAGGCAGTGGTACCACTCGACCGATGACAGCGCAGAGCAAGCCCTGTTGTTGTTCTGCCCGGTGGCCGATGAGGCTGCAGGACGCCTGCTGGCACACCTGATCCAGGGGCCTTTCTACCAGCGTCTGCGGGTCGAGCTGCAATTGGGTTATGCCGTGTTCAGTGCCTTCCGTCAGGTTCAAGGCCATGCTGGCCTGCTGTTCGGCGTGCAGTCACCGTCGGTCAGCCATAGGCAAGTCCTCATGCACATCAACACCTTCATTGATGGGCTAGGAGTCTGGCTCAACACTCACGCCAGCGAGCTGGAAGCACAACGTCAGGCCCTGGCGGCGCAGTTCGCTGAACCGAGCATGAGTAACAACGATGTGGCCGAGTGGGCCTGGCAAGCGCAACTGGCCGGGCATCCCCAGCAGACACTGAAGCCGTTGCAGGCACGCATCAGGGCTGTAGACCTGGCAACACTCGAAGCCGCCGCCGAGGCGGTGCGCCGGGTTAACCAGGGTTGGCTATGCTTGGCCAACGGCCCAGCGCCGTCCGCCGCATGGCAGGATGCATGCTGATTTTTACGCCCGCGGTAACGGCATTTATCTAAGATTTAACCTTTCAGCTCCGTATTTTTTAGTAAGATAGCGCAATCTTGGCCACCGAATCCCCTTCATTGCGAGGGTGGACTAAATAAGTAGCCACCAACCCCCAGACCTATCCGGAAGGAGTAATCCCATGTGGACCAAACCTGCATACACTGATCTGCGTATCGGCTTTGAAGTGACCATGTACTTCGCAAACCGCTGAGTTTGCTGTCAGTACAACGCCTCGGTCAGCCGGGGCGTTTTCATTTTCAGACGCGGCAGGAGTGGCCATGTACATCCAGATTCTCGGTTCCGCCGCCGGTGGCGGTTTCCCCCAGTGGAACTGCAACTGTGACAACTGCAAGGGCTTTCGCGATGGCACCCTGCGCGCCACGGCGCGAACCCAGTCGTCGATCGCCTTGTCCGATGACGGCGTCCACTGGGTACTCTGCAATGCTTCGCCTGACATCCGCGCCCAACTGCAAAGCTTTACCCCGATGCAGCCGGCACGGGCACTGCGCGACACGGGCATCAACGCGATCGTCCTGCTCGACAGCCAGATTGATCACACCACGGGCCTGCTCAGCCTGCGCGAAGGCTGCCCCCATCAGGTCTGGTGCACCGACATGGTCCATCAGGACCTGAGCACCGGCTTTCCGCTGTTCAATATGCTCAGCCACTGGAACGGTGGGCTGGTCTGGAACCGTATCGAACTGGAAGGCAGCTTCGTTATAGACGCCTGCCCTAACCTGCGCTTCAGCCCGTTCCCGCTGCGCAGCGCCGCACCGCCTTACTCGCCACACCGCTTCGACCCACACCCAGGTGACAACCTCGGGCTGATGGTCGAAGACCTGCGCACTGGCGGTACCTTGTTCTATGCCCCAGGCCTTGGGCAAGTCGATGACAGGTTGATGGAGAAGATGGCCAGCGCCGACTGCCTGCTGGTCGACGGAACCCTATGGGACGATGATGAGATGCAGCGACGTGGTGTCGGCACCCGTACAGGTCGGGAAATGGGCCACCTGGCCCAGAACGGCGCAGGTGGCATGCTTGAAGTGCTGGAACACCTGCCGACGCAGCGCAAGGTGCTTATCCACATCAACAATACCAACCCGATCCTGGATGAAGACTCGGCCGAACGCGCTGAACTGAACCGCCGCGGTGTCGAAGTCGCCTTCGACGGCATGAGCATCGAGTTGTAGGAGCTGACATGAACGACGCCAAAGCGCTGTCCCCCGCCGAGTTTGAACAAGCCCTGCGGGCCAAGGGTGCCTACTACCACATTCATCACCCTTATCACGTGGCCATGTATGAAGGCCGGGCCAGCCGCGAGCAGATCCAGGGCTGGGTTGCCAACCGCTTCTACTATCAGGTGAATATCCCGATGAAGGATGCCGCGATCCTGGCCAACTGCCCGGACCGCGAGATCCGCCGCGAGTGGATTCAACGCCTGCTCGACCATGACGGCGCACCTGGTGAAGATGGCGGTATCGAAGCCTGGCTGCGCCTGGGCCAGGCCGTTGGCCTTGATCCCGAGCAACTGCGCTCTCAAGAGCTGGTGCTGCCCGGTGTACGCTTTGCGGTGGACGCCTATGTCAACTTTGCCCGACGAGCCTGCTGGCAGGAAGCCGCCAGCAGCTCCCTGACCGAACTGTTCGCGCCACAGATCCATCAGTCGCGCCTGGACAGCTGGCCGCAACACTACCCGTGGATCGACCCTGCCGGTTACGCGTACTTCCGAACACGCCTGAGCCAGGCCCGTCGCGATGTCGAACATGGCCTGAGTATCACCTTGCAGCACTACACTACAGTGGAAGGCCAACAGCGCATGCTGGAGATTCTCCAGTTCAAGCTGGACATTCTCTGGAGCATGCTCGATGCCATGAGCATGGCCTACGAACTGAACCGCCCGCCCTATCACACCGTCACCCGTGAACGGGTCTGGCACAAGGGGATTGCCCTATGAGCTTCGATCGCAACCTGACCCCGCGCTGGCGCCCGGGTTACCGCTTCCAGTTCGAGCCGGCACAGAAAGCCCATGTGCTGCTCTACCCGGAGGGCATGATCAAGCTCAACGAAAGCGCCTCGGCCATCGGCCGGTTGATTGATGGTCAGCGCACGGTCGCCGCGATCATCGCCCACCTGGACGAGCAGTTTCCCGGCGTACCCGAACTTGGGGATGACATCGAGCAATTCATGGAGGTCGCCCGTGTCGAACACTGGATCGAGCTTGCCTGAGGTACCCGCTACCCCTGAGGTCGGTCTGCCGCTGTGGTTGCTGGCCGAGCTGACCTACCGTTGCCCACTGCAGTGCCCGTACTGCTCCAACCCACTGGACTTCGCTGCCCAGGGCCAGGAGCTGAACACCGAGCAATGGTTCAAGGTGATGCGTGAAGCGCGGGAAATGGGCGCCGCGCAACTGGGCTTCTCCGGTGGCGAACCGCTGGTTCGTCAGGACCTCGCCGAACTGATCGGCGAAGGCCGCCGCCTGGGCTACTACACCAACCTGATCACCTCGGGTATTGGCCTGACCGAACAGAAGATTGCCGACTTCAAGCACGCCGGGCTGGACCATATCCAGATCAGCTTCCAGGCCAGCGACGAAGAGGTGAACAACCTGTTGGCCGGCTCGAAGAAAGCCTTTGCGCAGAAGCTGGAAATGGCCCGCGCGGTAAAAGCCCACGGTTACCCGATGGTGCTGAACTTCGTGACCCACCGGCACAACATCGACAGGATCGACCGCATCATCGAGCTGTGCATTGCCCTGGAAGCGGACTTCGTCGAGCTTGCCACCTGCCAGTTTTATGGCTGGGCACACTTGAACCGGGTCGGCCTGCTGCCGACCCGCGCCCAACTGGAGCGCGCCGAACGCATCACCAACGAGTACCGCGAAACGCTCAAGGCTGCCGGCAACCCCTGCAAACTGATCTTCGTCACTCCGGACTACTACGAGGAGCGCCCGAAAGCCTGCATGAACGGCTGGGGCAGCGTATTCCTCACCGTCACCCCGGACGGCACTGCGCTGCCTTGCCATGGCGCACGGCAACTGCCCGTGCAGTTTCCCAACGTGCGCGAACACAGCATGCAGCACATCTGGTACGACTCGTTCGGCTTCAACCGCTACCGCGGTTATGACTGGATGCCTGAGCCCTGCCGCTCCTGCGACGAGAAGGAAAAAGACTTCGGCGGCTGCCGCTGCCAGGCCTTCATGCTCACCGGCGACGCCAGCAAGGCTGACCCGGTCTGCGCCAAATCGGCCGACCACGGGATCATCCTCAACGCCCGGAAAGACGCTGAACACGCCAACCTCTCCATCGACCAGATGACGTTCCGCAATGATCGAAACTCCCGTGTCATCGCTCGCGGCTGATCGCTTCAGCGCCGAACAGGCGGTTGCCGCAGGCGCCGACTATGCCGAACTCAAGGTCGGCCCGCACGGGTTGTTCTGGAATGCCTTTCGTCCCCAGGACGGTGCTTGCCGGATCTGGCATTGGCACAAGGGCCGCAGCCGCTGCCTGACGCCCGATGGTTTCAGCGTACGCAGCCGGGTCTACGAGTATGGCGGCGGTGCATTCTGCCTCACGGCCAACGGCCTGGTGTTCGTCAACGAAACAGACCAGCAGCTGTATCGGCAAAGCCTCGATGGCAGCCAGCCGCAGCCGCTGACCCACGGCCATCGTCGTTACGGTGATTTGTGCTGGGCAGACGGCAAGGTCGTGGCCGTTGAGGAAACGCACACGCCGGATCAGGTCGAACACCGCTTGGTCGCCATTGGCCGGGGCTCACGGGAGGTACTGGCCGAAGGTGCGGACTTCTATGCATCTGCGACCGTAAGCGAGGATGGGGCCCGCCTGGCCTGGATCGAGTGGAACCGCCCCGACCAACCCTGGACCGCCACCCGCCTGCTGTGCTGCCAGCGTCAGGCCGATGGCCGCTGGAGCCCGGCGCAGTGCATTGCGGGTGACGGCGACGAACAGGAATCCCTGCAGCAACCGCGCTTCGACAGCAATGGCCGCCTGTATTGCCTGTCAGACCGTGAAGGTTTCTGGCAGCCCTGGGGTGAAACCGAACAGGGTTGGCAGGCACTCCCCGCCACGGCGGCCGACCACGCTGGCGCCCCTTGGCAACTGGGCGCCAGCACCTGGCGCCCCCTGGACCGTGGACGTTATCTGGCCAGTTGGTTCGAAGACGGTTTCAGCCGCCTGGGCGTGCGCCATCTCGACGGCACGCTAGAAGACTTCAGCGGCGCGTTCACCCGTTTTCGCTGCCTGGACCTGGACAACACCTACCTGTATGCCATCGCGTCGTCGGCCACCCACCCACCGGCTGTCATCGCCATCCACCGACGGACGCACCATGTTCAGGTGTTGAGTGGCGGCGTACTACCGTTACCGGCCGAACGCATCAGCCGACCGCAAACCCTCCGTTACCCCAGCGGTGATGGTATTGCCCATGGTTTTTTCTACCCGGCCATGAACGGGACGTCGCGCCCACCGCTGGTGGTGTTCATCCACGGTGGCCCGACATCCGCATGCTACCCGGTGCTCGACCCGCGTGTTCAATACTGGACCCAACGCGGCTTTGCCGTCGCCGACCTCAACTATCGAGGCAGCAGTGGCTATGGCCGGGCCTATCGTCAGGCGCTGTGCGGGCGCTGGGGCGAAGTCGACGTCGAAGATGCCTGTGCCGTAGTCAGCTACCTGGCCGGGCAAGGCCTGGTGGACCCAACCCAGGCCTTTATCCGAGGCGGTAGCGCCGGTGGTTACACCACCCTGTGTGCGCTGGCCTTTCACAACGTGTTCCGTGCTGGCGCGAGCCTCTACGGGGTCAGTGATCCGCTGGCCCTGACCCGCGCCACGCACAAGTTTGAAGGCGACTACCTCGACTGGCTGATCGGCGACCCCGTGCGGGACATCGAGCGCTACCGACAGCGCACACCGCTGCTGCATGCAGCACAAATCAAAGTGCCAGTGATCTTCTTCCAGGGCGAACTGGATGCAGTGGTCGTCCCCGAGCAAACGCGCAGCATGCTCGACGCCCTGAAACGCCGCGGTATTCACGCAGAAGGGCACTTCTATGCCAATGAACGCCACGGCTTTCGGACCGCGGCCAACCTCGCCCATGCGCTGGAGGAGGAATGGAAGTTCTACCGCAAAGTCCTCAGCGCACCTTAGGACCCCAGGCATGCCTTTGAGCAACTGACGGCAGATAAAAAAACGCCCCGAGCCAAAATGATCAGGCCCAGGGCGATGCGCAGGAACGCGAGACGGTTCGTAAAATTCGTTAGTGCAGAACGTTGCCAGAAAGGATCAGGTGGTCCAGTTGGTCGGCTACCAGCACTTGTTTGCCAGCGTTCAAGGCCTTTTCCAGCAGGCGTCGCTCGGCGTCACGCCAAGGCTCCTGCGGTTGCTCGGGCCCCAGGTCGATCAATAGATCGAAACTGTCCAGCCGTGGCATGCGGGCATGGGCATAGAGGTGACAGATATGCACCGCTTCGGCGTTTTGCAGCAGCCAGCGGTTCAGTGGCCCATGACGCTGGGCGGGCGAATGCTGCAGGACAAGTACACGCATCTCAGGCACTCACCTCGCGACGACGGTTCAGTTGCGCGGTATGGACCCGGGCGAATGCCCGCGCCAGGCGCAACAGCATTTCATCAATGTTGCCTTTGCTCACGGTCAACGCCGGCGAAAAACGCAGCACGTTCGCCTGCGGTGCGTTCAACAGCAGGCCTTCCTGCAGCGCAGCCTTGACCACCGCAGCCGCCGAGTCGTCCGCCAGCTCCAGCCCCCAGAGCAAACCCTGGCCGCGCACTTCACCCTGGCCGTAGCGTGCAGTCAGACGCCCCAAACCATCGCGCAGGTGCCGGCCGGCCTCCTGCACATGATCGAAGAACCCCGACTCCAATACCGTTTGCAGCACCGCCAGGCCAGCAGCGCTCATCAGCGCATTGCCATGATGGCTTCCCTCCAACTCGCCCGGCTCGGCGCAACAGGCTGTGCCACGTGCCAGCAACGCGGCCAGCGGCACACCACCGCCCAAGCCTTTGCCCAGAGTCAGAATATCGGCGCGTACGCCGTAGGTTTGCTCGGCAAGCAAAGCGCCGCAGCGACCAATACCGGTTTGAACCTCATCAAGGATCAGCAGGATGCCCAGCTCGCGGCACAGACGCTCCACACCCTGCAGGTAGTCCTGGGTCGCCGGAATGACGCCAGCCTCGCCCTGGATCGGCTCCAGCATGATCGCAACCGTGCGCGAGTCGACGGCGGCATGCAGGGCTGCAAGGTCGTTGTAGGGCACCTTGCTGAAACCTGGCACGCCAGGCTCGCAGCGGTTGCACGGCGACGGGTCGGAGGCCGACAACGCACCCAACGTACGCCCATGGCAGCTCTGGCTGGCCGTGATGATGTGGTAGGCACCGTTACGATGCAGTTGGCCCCACTTGCGTGCCAGTTTGATCGCACCTTCGCAGGCTTCGGCGCCACTGTTGAGCAGATAGGCCTGATCACTGCCGGTGCTTTCACACAGGCGATTGACCAGTTGCAACAAGCCACGGTTATGAAACCCTGCCCCCGGATTGATCAGCGCCTGAGCCTGGGCACCCAATGCCTGAACCAGTGCTTTGGGGCTATGCCCAAGGCTGTTGACCGCACAGCCCTGAGTAAAATCGAGGTACGCCCGCCCATCACTGTCCCACAGCCAGGAACCCTGACCCCGGACGAAGACTTGTGCCGGGCGCTCTGCCACTGGCATCAGGCATTCACGCGACAACGACTCGACCGGTGCAGTGGTCACCGGAGCAGGCTCGTGCTCCTCAAGGGGGGCCGGCGAACGACGCAGGTTGAACAGGTTCATGCGCGCAACCCTTCCAGTGGCAAGCCGAGCAGACGCGATGTCCAGTCTTCGACCTGGCCGGTACGTAGACGCCTCATCGCGATGTCGCGCCAGCGTGACGACAGGGCCGGACAATCCACCAGCTTTTTCAAACCTGCATGCTCCAGGGGTTCACGGAAAAAAGCATGTAACGCCCAGGCTACGGTGAGGCCTGGGTAGCTACGCTGAATCAACTCAAAAGGATCTTCGGCGCTGACAAAACCCGGCTTGAGCACCCGGTAGAACCAGCCGCAACGGCCCGTTTGCTGAGCCTGTTCAGGCAAGTCCAGCAGGCCCCAGCGGTGGCTGAGCCGATAACAGGGCGAGCGCGGCTGGCTGATCTGCAACAGCGCGCCCCCCCATCGAAACATGTCGCCCAGGCAAACGGATTCTTCGCTCATGCCGTGGGTCGACAGGTTTTCGCCAAATGCCGGTGCACACCAGTCGATCTGTGGATAACGTTTGCGCCAATAGGCGTAGTGCTCGGCGGGGTAGTGATGCAAGGCCCGTTCAGGGCCGGTATGGAAGCGTGGGTCGCCGTGTTCATCGCTGCCCAGTCCCTGTGGCCACAACCACAGCCTTCTTGCAACCTGTTCCTTATCAATGTCGGTCAATAAGCCATGACCGATGTTTTTAGCCTTGCCTATGTAAACACCATCCACATACACGGTATTCATCGCGCCCTATGGCCCTGTAAACCTTGTGAATACGGGATAGACTAGGCTTCTTGCAGGCTAACAGCCATTTCGTTTTTCGAGCTTTTTTGATAAGTATCTCTTATGGATTTTCGCCAACTGCGTTATTTCGTCGCGGTCTACGAAGAAGGTCATGTCGGCCGGGCTGCCGAACGCCTGTCACTGTCCCAACCGGCGCTGTCGCAACAGATCCGCCAACTCGAACACAGCCTGGATGTCAGCCTGTTCGAACGCGGCAACAAGCGACTGCTGCCGACCCTGGCAGCGCACACCCTGTACAACCACGCACTGCCCCTGCTCGACGGCCTGCAACGGGCGAGTGACGCCCTGCGAAACTTCAAGGGGCAGTCATTGCGCACATTGGCCATCGGGGTACTGCAGACCGTACGTCCAAGCCTGGTACCACAGCTGCTCGACCGGGTACGCAAGGCGCAGCCACACCTGGTGGTACAGATCTACGAACTGTCAGGTATGGAAATCGAGCGACGCCTGCTAAACGGCACACTGGATATCGGCATCAGCTACCTGCCGCCGCGCCAGCCGGGCCTGCACGGCTTGATGCTCTATGAAGACGAACTGCAATTGGTGATCCCCAATACCCACCCGTTGCGCGAATTCAAGAAAGTCTCGCTGAAACAGGCCGCCGAGTTACCGATGCTGCTGCTGGGCGAAGAGTTTCAGGTGCGGCAGATCTGGCAGTCGCAGCTGGCCAACCTTGGCCGGCGCCCGCAGGTTCAGGCGGAAATGAACAACATGGGCGGGATTCTAGACAGCCTGCCACACACGTCGCTGGCTACCGTCTTGCCCGGCCGGGCCCAAGAGGTGACGGATGATCAGGAACTGCTCTGGAAGCCGTTGAGCGAGCCACGGGTGCCGCTGAAAGTGGGCTTGGTGTTCCGGGATGCGCAGCGCCAGCAAGCCTCGATCGAGTTGCTGCGTACGCTACTGGAAGAAGAGATCGACCCACGGCACATCGGCGTATCGCCGCTGGACGTGCTGGGCTGATTTAATTGCGGGCATAAGAAAACCCCGCCGAGGCGGGGTTTGCAGACTGTTTCCCTGACATCCATTTCACCCGCCATCCTGGCAGGAATCCTGCGTGTCCCTGTTCTGTACATTGCGCGTCCTGCGCGACGTCCATGTGGTAAAGATTAGCGATGGATCCAATCTTTAGATAGAGGCGAAAAGTCACCACGTCGTGTAAGCCTTTTCCTACACGACGCAGCGAAGCTTAAAACTGCTCGGCATTGAGCAGATAAAGCGACTCGCTACCGGCCTTCACGGCTGCGCTCAACGAGTGGATGCGTGGCAGCAATCGGGCAAAGTAGAACCGTGCGGTCCCCAGTTTGCTGGCATAGAAATCGTCCTGCCCCTGCTTGGCCAGCGCCGTACGTGCCATCAGCGCCCACATGTAGGCATAAGCGACGTAACCGAAGGTCTGCAGATACTCCACCGACGCGGCACCGATCTCGTTCGGGTTGCTCTTGGCGCGGTCCAGTACCCAGGCGGTCAGTTCGTCGAGGCAACCCAAGGCTGCTGCCAGCGGTTTACTGAATTCGTCCAGCCCGGCGTCTGCCGAGGCGATGAACTGGCGGACCTCATCCGCGAACAACGCGTAATACGCCCCGCAGCTGCCCACGACCTTGCGCCCGATCAGGTCCAGCGCCTGAATGCCGTTGGTGCCCTCGTAGATCTGCGTGATGCGCACATCGCGCACCAGTTGCTCCTGGCCCCACTCTCGGATATAGCCGTGGCCACCGAACACCTGCTGACCATGCACCGTCGTTTCCAGGCCGAGGTCCGTGAGGAACGCCTTGGCCACCGGCGTCAGCAAGGCCACCAGGTCCTCGGCACGCTTGCGCACAACCGGGTCTTCGCTGTACTTGGCAGTATCCAGTTGCATCGCCACATAACTGGAGAAGGCGCGGCCACCCTCGTTAAAGGCCTTCATGGTCAGCAGCATGCGCCGCACATCAGGGTGAACGATGATTGGGTCTGCGACCTTATCTTTCGCTTGCGGACCGGTCGGCGCACGGCTCTGCAGACGGTCGCGGGCGTATTCAATCGCGTTCTGATAAGAACGCTCTGCCGATGCCAGGCCCTGAATACCGACGCCCAGGCGCTCGTAATTCATCATGGTGAACATGGCGGCCAGGCCCTTGTTGGGCTCACCGACCAGGTACCCTACCGCGTCGTCAAAGTTCATCACGCAGGTGGCAGAAGCCTGAATGCCCATCTTGTGCTCGATGGAGCCGCAATTGACCGGGTTGCGTGCGCCGAGGCTGCCGTCGGCATTGACCAGGAACTTGGGCACCAGAAACAACGAAATGCCTTTCGGCCCAGCCGGTGCGTCCGGCAGTTTAGCCAACACCAGGTGGATGATGTTCTCGGTCAGGTCGTGCTCGCCGCCCGTGATGAAGATCTTCGTACCACTGACCCTGTAACTGCCATCGGCCTGAGGTTCTGCACGGGTGCGGATGATGCCCAGGTCAGTGCCGGCATGGGGCTCGGTCAGGCACATCGAGCCGGCCCAGACGCCGGCATACATGTTTGGCAGGTAGGTGGCCTTGAGTGCTTCACTGGCGTGGGCATTGATCGACAGACAGGCACCGGCAGTCAGCATTGGGTACAGGCCGAAGGACAGGCTGGAAGCGTTGACCATCTCTTCGACCTGGGCAGAAATCACCTTGGGCATGCCCATGCCGCCGAATGCGGGATCACCGCCTACGCCCACCCAACCACCTTCGGCATAGGTGCGATACGCATCGATAAAACCTGCTGGTGTAGTGACGACGCCATTATCCCAACGGCAGCCCTCTTCGTCGGCACCACGGTTCAGCGGCGCGATGCTTTTGCTGGTGACCTTGCCGGCCTCCTCGAGAACGGCCATGGCCGTCTCTTCGTCAACGATATCGGCCAGGCCGGGCAGTTGAGCCCAGAGCCTGGCAACCTCGAAGACTTCATTGAGGACGAAGCGCATATCGCGCAAGGGCGCTTTATAGTCAGCCATGGCAACCTCTCACAGAACCAGTCAGGGGCAGTCCCGAGGGACCGATACTCAGTTAGAAAACCAGTGTACCTGAACAACTTTTGCGAGACATAGGGCCATCTTTTGACCGGATAGTCATATCCGGTCACGCTGTACGAACGGCCCCTCGCTTGTTTTGCAAACCGTAGGCGACCACGCAGTTACGGCCCGCGCCTTTGGCGCTGTAGAGCGCCTGGTCGGCCGATTTGAGCACTTCGTCAGGCGAGCGATGCTCCATCTGACGCTCGGCGACACCGATACTGATGGTCACCGACACACTGGCGGCCGCAGCAGCACCACGGCGCTGGCGCCCCTGAGTATCGTCCTGCGGGCGGCTATCCGGATTACGCAGCAAGATATTGTAGTTGGCGATCACCTCGCGCACGGCTTCCAGGTGTGGCATGCACTCCTCGATGCTCTTGCCGGCAAATACCAGGCAAAACTCCTCCCCGCCATAGCGGTAGGCACGACCACCACCAGTGACCTTGGACAACTTGCTGGCCACCAGACGCAGCACCTGGTCCCCGACATCGTGACCGTGGGTGTCGTTGAATTTCTTGAAGTGGTCGACGTCTGTCATCGCCAGCACATAGGTACGGCCCAACCGCTGCATCCGCTCATTCAATGCGCGACGCCCCGGTAGCCCGGTCAACTCGTCGCGGAAGGCCATCTGATAGGCTTCATGGGACACCGCTGCGGCAATCATCAACATCACCTGACTGCACATGATGTTGAGGGTAAACGGCAAGATGAACGTCTTTGGCAGCATCCAGAAAATTCCGATCAGGCCAATGATCTGCGCCGCATGCAGCGGTCGTGGCTGACGCAGGTACTGCACCACCAGCAAGCCGAAGGCGATCAGGAACACCGGGTACGCCATCTGGATCAGGCTCATCCATTGGCCATGCAACGATGGCCAACGAATCTCCGCCAGCCACGCCAGCAAGGGCTGCGGGAAGCTCTGCTCAAGCCCCAGGGCGACACTGCCAAAAGCCAGCAACACGGCAAAGCGCGCCACCATATCCTGGAACAGGTGCGTACGCTCCTGCCAGGCGCCAAACAGCCCGAACAGCAAGGGCAGTAACAGGCACACTAAATGGAAGACAACGGCCGCATCCTCACGGACCCGCCCATTGTCTCGATAAAAGTCAGTCTGAGTATCCAGCAGGAAGTAGGCGATATAGACCGTGACCATCAGAAACAGCTCACGCTGACGTCGGTAAACCGCGCAGTAGGCACCGCCAAGCAGCAACACCAAGGTTGGCAGCACATTGAACAGCGATGTGAAGAAAACACTCAGGTCCCGCACATAGGCCGCCGCCAGTCCGCAGAGCAGAAGGAACAGTGATGGCAGAAAGTGACTGAGGCGTACAGCAGATAAACGAAACAAGGGAATCTCCGACCCGGCAGATCAACAATGGCATTGTGCCTCTAGTGCATCGGCAACGCACATGAATAGATGAATGTTTACCTGCACTTTCATTTAACGGCAGCGCGAGATGGGGTTTAAGGCTTCCCTCCTGTTCGTCCACACAAAAAAAACCGCCTGCCGGTCAGGGCAGGCGGTTTTTCAGTTCAGCCACTCACTCAGTAAGCGAGGCCGAAATCTTCCTCTTTCATGTCCATCAGGTTATTGGCACCTGACAGCATGGCTTCAACATGAGCACGGGTACGCGGCAGGATGCGCTGGAAGTAGAAGCGCGCAGTTTGCAGCTTGGCGGTGTAGAACGCAGTTTCGCTGGTACCAGCGGCCAGTTTCTCAGCAGCCAAGCGCGCCATGTCAGCCCAGAAGTAAGCCAGGCAGGCATAACCGGAGTACATGACGTAGTCCACCGAAGCGGCACCAACTTCTTCACGGTCTTTCATGGCGGCCATCCCGACTTTCATGGTCAGCTCACCCCACTCCTTGTTCAGCTTGGCCAGCGGTTCAACGAACTCCTTGACCGCATCGTTGCCCTCCTGGCCCTGGCAGAACTTGTGGACGATCTTGGTGAAGCCCTTCAGGGCCTCGCCTTGAGTCATCAGCACTTTACGGCCCAGCAGGTCCAACGCCTGGATACCCGTGGTGCCCTCGTACAGCATGGAGATACGGCTGTCGCGCACGTTCTGCTCCATGCCCCACTCGGCGATGAAACCGTGACCGCCGTAGATCTGCACGCCATGGTTGGCGGCTTCAAAACCGACTTCGGTCATGAAAGCCTTGGCGATCGGGGTCATGAAAGCCAGCAGCGCGTCGGCTTTCTTCCTTTCTTCCTCGTCCTGACTGTACTTGACGATATCGACCTGTTTGGCGGTGAAGTAGACCATCGCCCGGTTACCTTCGGCGAAAGCCTTCATGGTCAGCAGCATACGCCGCACGTCCGGGTGAACGATGATCGGGTCAGCGGCTTTATCCGGTGCTTTCGGCCCGGTCAGCGAACGCATCTGCAGGCGGTCGCGTGCGTACTTCAGGCCACCCTGGAAGGCCACTTCAGCGTGAGCCAGGCCTTGCAGCGCAGTCCCCAGACGTGCGGTGTTCATGAAGGTGAACATGCAGTTCAGGCCCTTGTTGGCCGGGCCGATCAGGTAGCCGGTCGCGGCGTCGAAGTTCATCACGCAGGTGGCGTTGCCGTGGATGCCCATCTTGTGTTCGATGGAACCACAGGCCACGGCATTGCGTTCGCCCACACCACCATCAGCGGTAGGCAGGAACTTCGGCACGATGAACAGCGAGATGCCTTTGGTGCCAGCAGGGGCGTCGGGCAAGCGTGCCAGAACGATATGGACGATGTTATCGGCCATGTCGTGCTCACCGGCGGAGATGAAAATCTTGGTGCCGGTGACTTTGTAGGAGCCATCAGCCTGAGGCTCGGCCTTGGTGCGCAGCATGCCCAGATCGGTGCCGCAGTGCGGCTCGGTCAGGCACATGGTGCCGGTCCACTCACCGGAAACCAGCTTGGTCAGGTAGGTGTGTTGCTGCTCGGGCGTGCCGTGCTCGGAGATCGTGTTCATCGCGCCATGAGACAAGCCAGGGTACATGCCCCAGGACCAGTTGGACTCACCGACCATTTCGCTGATCGCCAGGCCCAGCGACTCAGGCAAGCCCTGACCACCATGCTCGACGTCATGGGCCAGGCTCGGCCAGCCACCTTCGACAAACTGCTGGTAGGCCTCTTTGAAGCCGGTCGGGGTTTTCACGCCCGACTCACTCCAGGTACAGCCTTCCAGGTCACCCACACGGTTCAGTGGGGCCAGTACCTGTTCACAAAACTTGGCGCCTTCCTCAAGGATGGCATTCACCATGTCTGGAGTGGCGTCCTGGCAAGCCGGCAGGCTCTGATAGTGCGCTTCGTAGCCGAGCAACTCGTCACGAACAAAGCGAATATCACGCAAGGGGGCTTTGTAATCAGGCATAGCGATAAACCTCTGCTGATGGATCCTGGATAGGGAGACCGTGACACACCGACCAGCTCTTGGCGACTTTCGGTCAAACAGTTGTTTGAAACATACGTTTACGCCAATGGGTTGTCAAGCATCGTCCAGAGGGCAATTGCGCCATCTCAAACCGCTGCATGGCCCTCGTTACACCCGCTACACGCGCACGAACGAGCGCCTGGCGACAAGGCCAAGGCGCTGATACATAAAGCGTAGTAGAGGGGGCGAACGCAGATAGACCGGGGGGCGGTCAGGCGTAGGTATCGATCAGGGTGCCGAGCATTTCGTCGGAAGCTTTGGCCACTTTGACACCGAGTTCAACCTGGAACTTGCCCAGGGCCAATTCGACGGTGCTGGTGGCGAGGTCTTGTTGCTGGCTGCGATCAACCGAACGCAGACGCTCAGCCTGATAGTCGCTGGACTGGCTGGTGGCGGCACGCTCGACGGTGGTATTGGCGATCTGGCTGGCTGCCTGATCGACACGGTTCTGCCCCGTCTGAATAGCCCCCAGACCGGCATAGAACGCTGAGTTGCCTGAGATTTCCATTTCGACACTCCATGACGCTAACTGCAGATACCGCCTATTGAAGCAGACCTCAAGGAAAAAGGCCCGTCAAAAACACTAATAGCACATTGCCCTTCAATAGCCTGTAGTCAGTCCAGCAGATCCAGTTGCAGGAATTCAGCCACAGCGTCAGCCGTGACGCTCTTGAGTTTAGGGACGCGCCCCAGGCAAGGTGCCGGCAACCGTTCCGCCAGGGTTGCAAGGTTCTCTTCCAGCCGCGATGTGCGCGGATCGACGACGTTGGCCACCCAGCCGGCCAACTGCAGGCCATCGCGCGCGATGGCTTCCGCACTGAGCAGGGCGTGATTGATGCACCCCAGGCGCACGCCAACCACCAGAATCACCGGCAGTTGCAGGGCAATGGCCAGATCAGAAAGGTTGGCCTGATCAGACAGCGGCACCCGCCAACCGCCAGCCCCTTCAATCAGGGTGAAGTCTGCCCGTTGCGCCAACACGTGACGCATCGGCGCGAGCAACCCCTGAACCGTCAATGCCACGCCCGCCTCACGCGCCGCCAGATGCGGTGCGATGGCCGGCTCAAAGGCGAAAGGGTTGACCTGCTCGTAGGGCAATACAATCGAACTTTGCGCCATCAGCGCCAGGGCGTCGGCATTGCGCAAACCCTTGGCGCTGACCTCACAGCCCGAAGCGACCGGCTTGGCACCCAGCGTGCTGAGCCCCGCCTGGCGGGCAGCCTGAAGCAAGCCAGCGGCGATCGTAGTCTTGCCGACGTCGGTATCGGTACCCGCGATGAAATAGGCTGCGTTCATTTCACACTCCACTTTCCAGAGGCTTTTGCAGCACCCCGTAGACCACCTGATAGGTCGCCGGCAGGCCTTGGGGCTGACGGAACCGCTCGTATGCCTGCAGCAAGCCCTGCATGCGCGCGCGCCCTGTCAAGCCGGTGGGCCGGCCCGGGTTGAGATTGTGTGCGCCCAAGGCCTTGAGCTCATGGGTCAGGCTGCGCACATCCGGGTAGTGCAAAACATGCGGACGGCGCTCCAACGCCAGCACCGGCATGCCACTGGCCAGGCACAGGCGCTGATAGTCCTCAAATGGCCGAAAGCGGTTGACGTGAACCAGCCCGTCCACCGCCTGCCAACTGTCGCGCAGCTCCTGGAGCGTACCGACACACAGGCTGGCAAACGCCAGGACACCGCCCGGCTGCAACACCCGTCGGGCCTCACTGAGCACGCCTGCAAAGTCACCACACCACTGCACCGCCAGGCTGGAGAAGATCAGCCCGACGCTGGCCTCGCGCAGCGGCAAACGCTCGGCATCGCCAGCAACATGGTAGTGCGCACCGCCCTGTTCGCGGGCATGACGAAGCATGCCTTCGGCAATGTCTACCGCCAGGCCGACACGTTGCGGATAACGCTGTTCCAACATCCGGCTGAAGTAACCCGTGCCACTGCCCAGGTCGAGCCAGTTCGAAGGCTGTAACGACGCAGGCAACTGTTCCAGCAAGGCGCTCCCCACATCGCGCTGCAACTGCGCAACGCTGTCATAACTGACTGCGGCGCGGGAAAACGACGCGGCTACCTGGCGTTTGTCAGGCAAGGCACCGGGCAAGGCCGGCCGGGATAGATCAGTCATCGCCGCTCTCGTGCAGAAAAGCCTTTATCGCACAGGCCAACTCGTGGGGTGTCTCCACCAGGAAGCCATGCGCGCTGTCTTCGATCAAACCGACTTCAACGTCGGGTAACACATTCAGCAGCTCGCGCGCAGCTTCAGCCGGCACCAGTGCATCGCTCCCGGCAAACAGGTGCAACTGCGGCCCGCCAAACGACTGCAATGCTGTACGGGTGTCCAACTGCGCCAGCAGTTCCAGGCCAGTCACCAGAAACTCCTCACGCGTCTGCGGCATACCGGCCGTCAACAGCCGCGCCAGCGTGCGTGGTTCCTCTGCACCCTGGCTGCACAGCGAGACAAAGCGTTTAAGGGTCACCTGAGGGTGATGGCGGCAGCCGTCGAGAAACGTCTCAAAGGTGGCGGGCGCCATCCCGTGCGGCCAATCCGGGCGAGCGACAAAACTGAGGTTGCTGGCCAGGGTCAGTACGCCGCAGCACTCATCACCACGACGAGCGGCCAGTTCAGCCGCCAGCATTCCACCCAGCGACCAGCCACCCAGCCAGGTGTTACGTGGCAGGCTACGGTCCAGGGCCGAAAGCCAGGCGTGCGGATCACTGGTGTCGAGTTGCGGTAACGCATGCACCTCAACCTTGAGCGCCGGGTCCAACGCGCGCAGAGCCGCAGCCAACGGCTCCAGCGCCGCGGTTCCCAGGCCCCAGCCTGGCAGCAGTATCAGACGGTCACGCATCGACAGGCTCCAACAACGGATAACACTCGGCCAATGCATTCAACAATAGCTGCACCTGTGCCTGACTGTGGGCCGCTGTCAGGGTAACGCGCAACCGCGCACCGCCTGCAGGGACCGTCGGTGGTCGAATGGCAGTGACCAGCAGGCCGCGCTCACGCAACAACTGCGACAACCGAACCGCCCGAGCACTGTCGCCTATCACGATCGGCTGGATCGGGGTAAAGCTGTCCATCAGCGTCAAGCCGATCTGCTCGGCGCCACTGCGGAATTGTTGGATCAATGCCGCCAGGTGCTCTCGACGCCACGTTTCAGTACGCAGCAGTTCCAGGCTTTTCAAGGTGGCGCAGGCCAGCGCCGGAGGCTGACTGGTGGTGTAGATATAAGGGCGGGCGAACTGGATCAGGCACTCGATCAGCTCTTCACTGCCCGCAACAAATGCTCCCCCGGTGCCGAAGGCCTTGCCGAGGGTACCGACCAGCACCGGGACATCATCCAGGCCCAGGCCAAAATGCTCGACAACGCCACCGCCCTGACGCCCCAGGGTACCGAAACCATGTGCATCGTCGACCATCAACCAGGCACCGCGCGCTTTCGCCGCCTTGGCCAGCGCGGGCAGGTCAGCCACATCGCCGTCCATGCTGAACACCCCGTCAGTGACCACCAGGGTGTCGCCCTGGGCTTTCTCCAGACGGCTGGTCAGGCTCAGGGGGTCGTTATGCAGGTAGCGATTGAAACGCGCACCACTGAGCAGCCCGGCATCAAGCAACGATGCGTGGTTGAGGCGGTCCTGCAGCACCGTATCACCCTGCCCGACCAATGCCGTCACAGCGCCCAGATTGGCCATGTAGCCGGTGGTGAAGAGCAACGCCCTCGGGCGCCCGGTGAACTCGGCCAAGGCCTCTTCCAGCGCGTGATGCGGGCCGCTATGACCGATCACCAGGTGCGAAGCACCGCCACCGACACCCCAGCGCTCGGCACCGTCACGCCAGGCAGCAATCACATCCGGGTGATTGGCCAGGCCCAGATAGTCGTTGCTGCAAAAGGCCAACAGTGGTTGACCGTCGACCACCACGCAGGGGCCTTGCGGGCTCTCCAGCAACGGTCGCTGCCGGTACAGGGACGCGGCGCGCCGTTCTTCCAGGCGCGCACGAAGATCGAAGCTCATCCGCACCTCAGACCGAGGCGGCGTTGTAGAACAACTCGCTGCTCTTCTGCTCGATCAGGGCCTGCTCGATAGCCGCCTGATGAACTTCATCGGCATGCTCCTCGCGGGCCTCGGGCTGGATACCAAGGCGTGCAAACAGTTGCATGTCCTTGTCGGCCTGCGGGTTGGCAGTGGTCAGCAGCTTCTCGCCGTAGAAAATCGAGTTGGCGCCCGCGAAGAAGGCCAGTGCCTGCATTTCTTCGTTCATGGCCTCACGGCCAGCCGACAGACGAACATGGGACTTGGGCATCAGGATACGGGCAACGGCGAGCATGCGGATAAAGTCGAACGGATCGACAGCCTCGGCATTCTCCAGCGGCGTACCGGCGACCTTCACCAGCATGTTGATCGGTACCGACTCCGGGTGCTCTGGCAGGTTGGCCAGTTGAATCAGCAGGCCGGCGCGGTCGTCCAGCGACTCGCCCATGCCGAGGATGCCGCCCGAACAGATCTTCATCCCCGCATCGCGCACATACGCCAGGGTTTCCAGGCGCTCGCCATAGGTACGGGTGGTGATGATGTTGCCGTAGAACTCCGGCGAGGTATCGAGGTTGTGGTTGTAGTAGTCCAGCCCGGCTTCGGCCAGGGCCTGGGTCTGCTCACGGTCGAGCTTGCCCAGGGTCATGCAGGTTTCCAGGCCCATGGCCTTGACCCCTTTGACCATCTCCAGCACATACGGCATGTCCTTGGCCGACGGGTGTTTCCAGGCGGCGCCCATGCAGAACCGGGTAGAACCGATAGCCTTGGCCCGCGCGGCTTCCTCCAGCACCTTCTGCACTTCCATCAGCTTCTGCTTGTCCAGGCCGGTGTTGTAGTGACCGGACTGTGGACAATATTTGCAATCTTCCGGGCAGGCACCGGTCTTGATCGACAGCAGGGTCGAGACCTGAACACGGTTAGCGTTGAAGTGCGCGCGGTGCACGGTCTGCGCCTGGAACAGCAAGTCATTGAACGGCTGTTGGAACAGGGCTTTAACCTCAGCCAGGGTCCAGTCGTGACGAAGAGTTGCAGTTGTGCTGGCGCTCATGGGCGATTCCTTGTTTAGGCTTGACTGGCGCCGGGACAGGAAAGCCCGCCAGCGCATCACGGAGTGTTTGCATGATTAAGGAAGCCCCATGCACTGTCAACCGAAGCTTAAACATCTGGTTTACAAGTGGTTAAATAATAACCACAACTGTTTGTTATGCGATGAACCTGCCCACGCCCCCATCCCCATCTGCGTCGCCTGCGAGGCCGAGCTGCCCTGGCTTGATGAACGATGCCGGGTATGCGCCCTGCCCTTGCCGATGACAGGACTGGTCTGCGGGCAATGCAATCGCCGCCGCCCGGCTTTCCAGCAGGTTGAAGCCCCTTGGCACTATGGGTTTCCAGTGGATGCACTGATCACCCGCTTCAAATACCACCGGCAATGGCCGCTGGGGCGACTGCTCGCCGAACTGCTCGGCAACTGGCTGGCCTACCGTTTCGCCGAAGGCCTGGCGCAGCCAACGCTTCTGTTACCTGTACCGATGGCCACACGCCGGTTGCGTCAGCGCGGCTACAACCAAGCGGGAATGCTGGCCAAGTGGCTCGGCACACAACTGGACATTACCTGCGATGAACACCTGCTGGTGCGCACGCTCGATACCCCTGCGCAACAGGGCCTGAACGCCCGGACCCGCAAACGCAACCTGCGCCAGGCGTTCGCAGTGACCGATGTGAAGGCCGTGGCCGGCCGTCACCTGGCCTTGGTCGATGATGTACTGACCACCGGTGCCACCGCCCAGGCCTTGGCGAACCAGCTGCTCAAGGCGGGGGCTCGACGGGTTGATGTGTACTGCCTGGCGCGCACGCCAAAACCGGGCAGCGCTTGACTTGGCACAAGCGGGCGGGCACTTTCGCAGCGATCACCGCCACCCTGCGTAGCCATTCATGTCCCTGCCCGCCCTGCTCAACCAGCACCTCGTCAAACGCCCGCAACGTATCGCCCTGCTGCAGCACATCGCCGAGCAAGGCTCGATCACGCGGGCGGCCAAAAGCGCCGGCATCAGCTACAAGGCCGCCTGGGATGCCATCGACGAGTTGAACAATCTGGCTGGCACGCCACTGGTCGAACGCAGCGTCGGCGGCCGGGGAGGTGGCGGCGCGAAACTCACCGAGGAAGGCGCTCGGGTGCTGCGCCTGTATCAACGCCTGCAAGCCTTGCAGGCGCAAATTCTCGAAGCCACCGAAGACGCTGCTGATCTCGACCTGCTCGGTCGGCTGATGCTGCGCACCAGCGCACGCAACCAACTGTACGGCAAGGTACGCACAATAGAGGCTCAAGGTCGCAATGACCTGATCGAGCTGGCACTGGCCGACAACCTGAGCCTCAGCGCACAGATCACCCATGACAGCACGCTGCGCCTGGAGCTGGCCCCTGGGGCCACTGTCGTTGCGCTGATCAAGGCTGGCTGGCTGGAGTTGTTGGCGGCCAATGCCCAGCCTGAAGCTGGCTACAACTGCCTGCTGGCGACCGTCGAGGAGCGCCTCGACGATGCCGGAGGGCCCAGCGAAGTGCGCCTGGTGCTGAGCAACGGCCAGACCCTCTGCGCCCTCGCAGAAGCCGAGTGGCTGAATGAGTTGCACGCAACGCCTGGAAGCCTGTTACAGGTTCAGTTCCCGCCGGCCTGTGTACTGCTGGGAACCCCAGTCTAAAATTCGACACATTACCGTCATACAGGCTGACTAAGGTGACTGCCAAAACAGCAGGAAGCCGATCATGACCCTTTTAGACGAAAACCAGCCTACCGATCTCGAACAGATGGTCGGCCTCAGCCGACGCCGCTTCATCGGTGCCGGCGCCCTGTGTGGCGCCGCATTGTTCCTTGGCGGCGGCCTGCTGAGCCGCAGCACACTGGCGCAGAGCGTCAAGGCCGCCAACGACAGCCTGCTGGGTTTTCCGACGATCCCTGCCGCAACCACCGACAGCATCAGCCTGCCGCCAGGCTACAACGCCTCGGTACTGATCAGTTGGGGCCAGCCGCTGCACACCGACAGCCCGGCGTTCGACGCCTCGGGCAATGGCAGCGCCAAAGCGCAGGAACTGCAGTTTGGCGACAATAACGATGGCATGAGCCTGTTCCCCTTTCCTGGCGATGAAAACCGGGCGTTGATGGCCATCAACAACGAGTACACCAACTACCGCTACCTGTTCCCTCACGGTGGCCAGCCAACCTCCGCCGAAGACGTGCATAAGGCCCAGGCTGCCGAAGGCGTGTCGGTGATTGAGGTGCAACGAAGCAATGGCCAGTGGCAGTTCGTCCAGGGCTCGCCCTACAACCGCAGGATTCACGGCAATACGCCAATCCGCATGAGCGGCCCGGCCAGCGGCGATGCCTGGCTCAAGACCGCTGCCGACAACAGCGCCAGCAAGGTACTGGGCACCTTCCAGAACTGCGCCAACGGCAAGACGCCATGGGGCACCTACCTGACCTGCGAAGAAAACTTCACCGACTGCTTCGGCAGCAGCAACCCGCAACAGGCATTCGATGCGGGCCAGAAACGCTACGGTGCTTCGGTCGCCAGCAAGGACATCGGCTGGCACCCGCACGATCCGCGCTTCGACCTGGCGAAAAACCCCAATGAACTCAACCGGCATGGCTGGGTCGTCGAAATTGACCCCTTCGACCCACATTCAACGCCGGTCAAGCGCACAGCCCTGGGCCGCTTCAAACATGAGAATGCGGCACTAGGCGAAACCCGCGACGGCCGGGCGGTGGTCTACATGGGCGACGATGAACGTGGAGAGTTCATCTACAAATTCATCAGTCGCGACCCCATCGACCACAAGAACCCCACTGCCAACCGTAACCTGCTCGACCACGGCACCCTGTATGTCGCCCGCTTCGACAACGGCGACGGCAACCCCGACCAGCCGAAAGGCAAGGGCCAGTGGCTGGAGCTGACCCACGGCAAGAACGGCCTGAACGCCGCCAATGGCTTCGCCAATCAGGCTCAGGTGCTGATCCATGCGCGCCTGGCGGCCAGCCTGCTTGGCGCCACACGCATGGACCGCCCGGAATGGATTGTGGTCAGCCCCAAGGATGGTCAGGTCTATTGCACCTTGACCAACAACGTCAAACGCGGCGAAGAAGGCCAACCCGTAAACGGACCGAACCCCCGTGAGAAAAACATCTACGGGCAGATACTGCGCTGGCGCGAAAGCGCTGACGACCAGGGTGCGATGACCTTCGACTGGGACCTGTTCCTGATTGCCGGCAACCCTGGCGTTCATCCCGGCGACGCGAAAGCCGGCTCAGCCAACATCACCCCGCAGAACATGTTCAACAGCCCGGACGGGCTGGGTTTCGATGCCGACGGACGGCTGTGGATTCTCACCGATGGCGACTACAGCAATAGCGGTGATTTTACCGGCATGGGCAACAACCAGATGCTCTGCGCCAACCCGACGACCGGCGAGATCCGGCGCTTCATGGTCGGCCCGGTGGGCTGTGAAGTCACCGGTATTGCCTTCGCGCCAGACCAGCGCACGCTGTTCGTAGGTATCCAGCACCCAGGCGAAAGTGGTGGCTCGACCTTCCCCGAGCACCTGCCAAACGGTAAGCCGCGTTCATCCGTCATGGCGATCCGCCGGGAAGACGGCGGCATCATCGGCGCCTGAGGCCAACGCAACACAGCCCCTGCAACTCGGCGCGCGCAGGGGCATGTAGCGCACCCCAACGAGATGCATCGCATCCGGCGGATTGCGCTACCATGCCAGGCATGATGCGGCTGCCTGCCGCACGGCAGGAGCGCGTATGTCACACCCCTTCGATACCCTCACCCCCGACCTGGTGCTGGACGCTGTGGAAAGCATCGGTTTTCTCAGCGATGCCCGGGTATTGGCCCTCAACAGTTACGAGAACCGCGTCTATCAAGTCGGCATCGAAGACGCCGAACCGTTGATCGCCAAGTTCTACCGGCCCGGACGCTGGAGCAACGAGGCCATTCTCGAAGAGCACGCCTTCACCGCCGAACTGGCCGATTGCGACGTGCCGGTGGTCGCGCCACTGGTTCACAACGGCGCCACCCTGTTCGAACACGCCGGTTTTCGCTTCACCCTGTTCCCACGGCGTGGCGGGCGGGCGCCCGAACCAGGCAATCTGGACCAACTCTATCGCCTCGGCCAACTGCTGGGGCGCTTGCACGCCGTAGGCGCTACCCGTCCGTTTCTGCACCGTGAAACCCTGGCGGTGGATAACTTCGGCCATGCTTCGCTCGCCACCCTGCTGGAAGGCAACTTCGTCCCCAAAAGCCTGCTGCCCGCCTATGAGTCGGTCGCACGTGACCTGCTCATGCGCGTCGAGGCCATCTACGCGCAAACGCCGCACACGCTCATCCGCCTGCATGGCGACTGCCACCCCGGCAACATGATGTGCCGGGATGAGGTGTTCCATATCGTCGATCTGGATGACTGCCGCATGGGCCCGGCGGTTCAAGACCTGTGGATGATGCTTGCCGGCAGTCGGCAGGAGCGCCTGGGGCAACTGGCTGAACTGATGGACGGCTACAACGAGTTCCACGACTTCGACCCGAGGGAACTGGCCCTGATCGAGCCACTGCGCGCCTTGCGCCAGCTGCACTACAGCGCCTGGCTGGCCCGGCGCTGGGACGACCCGGCCTTCCCGCGTAGTTTCCCCTGGTTCGGTCAGGAGCGTTACTGGGGCGACCAGATCCTTGCACTACGTGAACAACGGGCCGCACTGGATGAAGAACCGCTGAAATTGTTCTGAAACCTGAAGCAGTCTGTCTACAATGGCGACTGCTTTTAGTTAGCTGCCTAAGCAAGGAATCTGCATGCACGCCGTCAACCCGCGCCGCGGGTACATCCTGGGCCTGACCGCCTACATCATCTGGGGCCTGTTCCCCCTCTATTTCAAAGCCCTGCAAGCCGTTCCGGCCGTCGAAATCATTGTTCACCGGGTGCTCTGGTCGGCCTTGTTCGGCTCACTGTTGCTGCTGGTCTGGAAACACCCCGGCTGGTGGCGCGAGCTACGCGAAAACCCTGGCCGGCTGGCGACCCTGGCCCTGAGCGGCGCGCTGATCGCCGGCAACTGGCTGACCTATGTCTGGGCCGTGAACAACGACCGCATGCTTGAGGCTAGCCTGGGCTACTACATCAATCCGCTGGTCAACGTTCTGCTGGGTATGCTTCTACTGGGCGAGCGCCTGCGCCGCCTGCAATGGCTCGCCGTAGGCCTGGCAGCATTCGGGGTGGCGCAACAGGTATGGCAAGTCGGCAGCCTGCCGTGGATTTCACTGGTACTGGCACTGAGCTTCGGTTTCTACGGCCTGATCCGCAAAAGGGCGCCCGTTGCGGCACTGCCCGGGCTGGTGGTGGAGACCTGGATGCTAGTACCGCTGGCACTCGGCTGGCTGCTGCTCAACCCGCACGCCAACAGCGCACAGGCCAGCTTCTACGGCAGCAGCGAAGCCCTCTGGCTGATTGCGGCCGGGCCGGTCACGCTGGTGCCGCTGGTGTGCTTCAACGCCGCCGCGCGCCACCTGCCCTACACCACCCTGGGCTTCCTGCAGTACCTGGCGCCGACGCTGGTCCTGCTGCAGGCGGTATGGCTGTTTGGCGAACACCTGTCGAGCAGCACGCTAGTAGCGTTCATCTTCATTTGGGCCGGCCTGGCGCTGTACAGCGTCGACAGCTGGCTACGCCTGCGCAAAAATAGCTGATCAAAAAATATACAGATCGCTGCAGGCCACACAGCACGTGGCCTGCAGCAACCTCTCCCAAGGTTATCCACAAGCTGATCCCCGTGCTTTGTGCACAAGCCCTTGAATCTGCTCATTTTTTGCTCAAACCTCCACAGGCCGCAGCCGGCTTGGCGCTGCCAGGAGGCTCCCCAGGTTATCCACAGGGGCATCCCCGGTAAAACGGGATAACTACTCTTCCGGTCGTAACGTGAGCTCTACCATCAGATCGTCTGCCAGTTCTTCCAGGTGCTTCTGTAGCTGTTCGAGCGGCAAGGTCAGCGGCAGCGCCAACAACGCTTCAGCATAAAACAGCGGCTCGCTGCTCATGGGGGCCGGTCGCACATCCGTGTTCAAGCGCTCAACGTTGATCCCCAGCTCGGCCAACAAACGCGTGATATCGCGCACGATGCCTGGCCGGTCGTTGCCAACCAGCTCCATCGCGATAGGCTTCCAGGTGCACGAAGGTTCGATGCCGCTTTCGGCGATCAGCACGCGAATACCCTGGCTGGCCAGCGCTTGCAAGGCTTCGACCAACTCATCATAGGACTCCGCCGGAACAGCCACGCGCAAAATCCCGGCAAACTGGCCGGCCATCCGCGACATCCGGCTCTCGAGCCAGTTGCCGTTATGCTCGGCAATGCATTCTGCGATGCGCTCCACCTGTCCCGCCTTGTCGGCGGCAATCACTGTCAATACGAGATGATTCACGCGGCAGCCCTCTGCGTTTAACGGTTCGATTCGCCCGAATTGCCAAGGCGCCGGGAAAGTATAGGCAAGGCGCGGCAACCTGCCGCAGCCGTCCCAAAAGACAAATCGTGTACTGTTTTAAGATTTATCTGGAACAATCTCTCTGTTTTTTGAGAACATGTTGTCTTCCAGCGTGACCCCATGCGACCAAACGGTCGCAGAACGACGTATTTAGTCTAATTTTCACAACCGCCGCGCATCATGTAGTATGCCGCAGCGCGGACTACAAAACGTTGATTCGATGTCTGCCAAGGCGCCTGTGAAAATACGCAACCGCCCGCCAGCACGCCTGGCAGGCTGCACCCAGCCGCCCTCCGGGCAAGTTCTGGTGCCGTGTTTAGAGAAGCGCTACAGGCTTTAAATAGAAGAGCTGAATAGCTGAGCAGAGTGAGGCAAGCAATGACTGAACACGTTCAAGTCGGTGGCCTTCAGGTCGCCAAAGTCCTGTTCGACTTCGTGAACAACGAAGCCATTCCTGGAACCGGTATCAACGCCGAACAGTTCTGGGTGGGTGCGGAAAAGATCATCAACGACCTCGCTCCAAAGAACAAAGCCCTCCTGGCCAAACGTGACGACCTGCAGGCGAAGATCGACGCCTGGCACCAGGCACGCAAAGGCCAGGCACACGATGCTGCGGCCTACAAAGCCTTCCTTCAGGAAATCGGCTACCTGCTGCCAGAAGCGGCAGATTTCCAGATTTCCACCGAAAACGTCGATGACGAAATCGCTCGCATGGCCGGCCCACAACTGGTGGTTCCGGTCATGAATGCGCGCTTTGCCCTGAACGCATCCAACGCCCGCTGGGGCTCGCTGTACGACGCCCTGTATGGCACCGACGCCATCAGCGAAGCGGGTGGCGCGGAAAAAGGCAAAGGCTACAACAAGGTTCGTGGCGACAAGGTCATTGCCTTCGCCCGCGCCTTCCTCGATGAGTCCGCGCCACTGGCAGCCGGCTCCCATGTCGACGCCACCGCCTACCGTATCGAAAACGGAGAACTGGTAGTCGCCCTCAAAGGTGGCAGCAACAGTGGCCTGCGCGATGATGCACAACTGATTGGCTTCCAGGGTGATGCGGCGAAACCGACCGCCATCCTGCTCAAGCACAACGGCCTGCACTTCGAGATCCAGATCGACGCCAACACCCCTGTCGGCCAAACCGACGCAGCGGGTGTGAAAGACATCCTGGTCGAAGCCGCCCTGACCACCATCATGGACTGCGAAGACTCCGTCGCTGCGGTCGATGCCGACGACAAAGTGGTGGTCTACCGCAACTGGCTCGGCCTGATGAAAGGCGACCTGTCTGAAAGCGTCAGCAAAGGTGGCCAGAGCTTCACCCGCACCATGAACCCGGACCGCGAGTACAGCACGCCTCAGGGTGGCACGTTGAGCCTTCACGGTCGTTCGCTGCTGTTTGTGCGTAACGTTGGTCACCTGATGACCATCGACGCCATTCTCGACAAAGACGGCAACGAAGTACCAGAGGGCATCCTCGACGGCCTGATCACCAACCTGGCAGCGGTGCACAACCTCAACGGCAACACCTCCCGCAAGAACAGCCGTACCGGCTCTGTGTATATCGTGAAGCCGAAAATGCATGGCCCTGAAGAAGCCGCATTTACCAATGAACTGTTCGGTCGCATCGAAGACGTTCTGGGCTTGAAACGTAATACGCTGAAAGTCGGCATCATGGACGAGGAGCGTCGTACCACGGTCAACCTGAAGGCCTGCATCCAGGCTGCCAGCGAGCGTGTAGTGTTCATCAACACCGGTTTCCTTGATCGCACCGGCGATGAAATCCACACCTCCATGGAGGCTGGCGCCATGGTGCGCAAAGGCGACATGAAAACCGAGAAGTGGATCGGCGCTTACGAGAACTCCAACGTCGATATCGGTCTGGCCGCTGGCCTGTCAGGTCGTGCACAGATCGGTAAAGGCATGTGGGCCATGCCGGACCTGATGGCCGGCATGCTCGAACAGAAGATCGCTCACCCGCTGGCTGGCGCCAACACTGCCTGGGTGCCGTCGCCAACGGCTGCTGCGCTGCACGCGCTGCATTATCACAAGGTCGACGTCTTCGCCCGCCAGGCGGAACTGGCCAAGCGTGCACCGGCTTCGGTCGACGACATCCTGACCATCCCGCTGGCCGCCAATACCAACTGGTCCGACGAAGAGATCCGTAACGAGCTGGACAACAACGCCCAGGGCATCCTCGGTTATGTTGTGCGCTGGATCGACCAAGGCGTTGGCTGCTCGAAAGTGCCGGACATCAACGATGTAGGCCTGATGGAAGACCGCGCCACCCTGCGGATTTCCAGTCAACTGCTGGCCAACTGGTTGCGTCACGGTATCGTCAGCGAAGCCCAGGTCATGGAGAGCCTCAAGCGCATGGCCCCCGTGGTTGACCGGCAGAACGCCAACGACCCGCTGTACCGCCCACTGGCACCAGACTTCGACAACAACATCGCCTTCCAGGCGGCAGTCGAACTGGTGGTAGAAGGTACCAAGCAGCCGAACGGCTACACCGAGCCGGTCCTGCACCGTCGTCGGCGCGAGTTCAAGGCGCGTAACGGCCTGTAACGCCATCGCCAGCACTGTCTCCCACCGGGGGGCGGTGCTGGCGGCGACGCACGCCGCCTCACGCTCAATTCACGCCCAACTCCCGCCGCACCAGCGCCAGCAACGCCTCCATATCGGTCGGCCCGAGCAGAAAGTCCACTACGCCCAGGCGCATTGCCGAGATCGCATCCTGCACATCAGCCTCGTCCGAGGTAATCACGATGGGCAAAGCCGCCCGTTCCGTTCCCCGAATCAACCGAATCAACGCCAGGCCATCGACCGGGGCCATATGCAGGCCCGTGATCAACAGGCCGATTGTCCGATCCTTCTTCAGCCGCTGAAGTACCGCTTGGCCGTCATCCAGCACCAGGCACTGCACGCCATGGCTGGAGAGCTGCGCAGCCAGCAGGTCAGCGGCATTGCGCGGGTCATCGACAATCAATACTGTCAGGGCTGCCGGTGCCTGCATGACCGCACTTAGCGCCTCGCGCTCGGCGTCACTCAAGATACTTTCATGATCGGTCATCACGGCTCCATGCACGTAGAAAATTGCCCACTGGAACAAGTTCAGACTGCATTCGGACGCCTTGCAACCTGCCTTTCATCACTTAATGGATGGCCTGCAGCCCGCTCCTGACGCCAATCAACCTGCCTATGCCGCGTTTTTTAGACTTACGTCCAATGGGCACTGCCGGGCCTGCGACCGACCATGGAGGCAGACAAGAACAATCTTCGGCGCTGCGCCGCCGAGCCCAGAGATGTGGTCGAACACATGAGTAAAATGGACGCCTTCGCCCAAGCCGGCAAGACGGCAGTCATGCAGAACATTCAGGGAACCATGCAGTTCCTGCAGCGTTTCCCTCCGTTCAACCAGATGGAGAACGCCCATCTGGCCTATCTGGTTGAACAGTGCCAGTTGCGTTTCTATGCTGCCGACGAAAGTATCATCAAGCCCGCCGATGGGCCTGTGGAGCATTTCTACATCGTCAAACAGGGGCGTGTGGTCGGCGAACGCCCGCACACCGCCAAACGCGGCACTGAAACCACCTTTGAAATCACCAGTGGCGAGTGCTTCCCACTGGCGGCGCTGCTGGGTGAGCGTGCGACCCGTACCGAGCATCTGGCCGCCGAGGACACCTTCTGCCTGCGGTTACCGAAAGCTGCGTTCATTCGTCTGTTCACGCTGTCTGACGTGTTCCGGGACTTCGCCCTGCGTGGGGTCAGCAGCCTGCTGGATCAGGTCAACCAGCAAGTCCAGCGCAAGGCCGTCGAAACACTGGGCACTCAGTACTCGCTGAACACCCGCCTGGGTGAGCTGGCAATGCGTCACCCGGTGGTCTGCGGCCCCGAGACAGCGCTGCGCGAAGCAGTACGGCTGATGCATGAACAACAGGTTGGCAGCATCGTCATCGTCGACCCCCAGCGTGCACCGATTGGCATCTTCACCCTGCGCGACCTTCGCCAGGTGGTGGCCGACGCCAGCGCCGACTTCGCCACGCCGATCGAACAGCACATGACCCACGCGCCGTTCTTCCTCAGCCCCGAGGCCAGTGCCTTCGATGCGGCCATTGCAATGACCGAGCGGCACATCGCCCATGTTTGCCTGGTGGAAGACAAACGCCTGTGTGGCGTGGTGTCCGAACGTGACCTGTTCTCCCTGCAACGGGTGGACCTGGTGCACCTGGCCCGCACCATCCGCAATGCACCACGCATCGAGAACCTGGTATCGATGCGCGGCGAGATCGGTCAACTGGTCGAGCGCATGCTGGCCCACGGCGCATCCTCGACCCAGATTACCCAGATCATCACCTTGCTCAACGACCATACGGTCTGCCGCGTCATCGAGTTGGCGCTTCAGGACAAAGGCGATCCGGGTGTGCCGTTCAGTTGGCTGTGTTTTGGTAGCGAAGGGCGACGCGAGCAAACCCTGCATACCGACCAGGACAACGGCATTCTCTTCGAGGCACGCGATGCGGCCCAGGCCGAAGAGATCCGCAGCAAGCTGTTGCCGCTGGCACTGCACATCAACCAAGGCCTGGCCCAATGTGGATTCACCCTGTGCAAAGGCAACATCATGGCCAGCAATCCACAGCTGTGCCTCTCACGCGCCGAGTGGGCCCGCCGCTTCGCCGCCTTCATTCGTGAAGCCACGCCGGAGAACCTGCTGGCTTCAAGCATCTACTTTGACCTTCGGGTGGTCTGGGGCGACGAAAGCGCCTGCGAGCAACTGCGTCAGGGCATTCTTGAGCAGGTAGCCGACAACCGTCTGTTCCAACGCATGATGGCCGAAAACGCCTTGCGTCAGCGCCCACCGGTTGGCCGTTTCCGGGACTTCGTCCTGACGCGCCAGGGCGACGACAAGGCCGCAACACTCGACCTTAAGGTTCAGGGCCTGACACCGTTCGTCGACGGCGCACGCCTGCTCGCGCTGGCCAATGGCATCGGCGCCAACAACACCCTGGAGCGCCTGCGCCAACTGGTTGCCAAGGACGTCATCGACCCGCTGGACGGTGCGGCCTATGAAGAGGCCTACCACTTCATTCAGCAAACCCGGATGCAGCAACACCAGTTGCAAACCCGGCATCACCTGCCCTACTCCAACCGCGTCGACCCGGACAGCCTGAACCATCTGGACCGACGCATCCTGCGTGAATCCCTGCGCCAGGCCCAGCGCCTGCAAGCCAGCCTGACCCTGCGGTACCAGTTATGAGTCTGTTTGCCTGGCTGCGTCCCCGCCAGCCCAACCTTAACGAACAACAAGCGCAGCGCCTGGCACAATTGCCTGGCGCTGCCGCCCTCGACGAGCGCCCGCTAGACGAACAACGCTGGGTTGTTCTCGACCTGGAGACCAGTGGGTTGAACGTCAACCGTGATCAGGTACTGTCAATTGGTGCGGTAGTCATTGAGGACGGCGCCATCGACTTCAGCCAACAGTTTGAGCGCACCCTGCACCGACACGACCACAAACTCAGCCCCAGCGTGCTTATCCATGGCCTTGGCCCCAGCGCCATTGCTGCCGGTTGCGACCCCGCGCAAGCCTTGCTTGACCTGATGGAGTTTGTTGGCGAAAGCCCGATACTGGCCTTTCATGCACCCTTTGATCAGCGCATGCTCAGCCGCGCCCTTAAAGACAGCCTGGGTTACCGCCTGCAACACCCTTTCATCGATGTGGCCGAACTGGCACCCCAGCTCAACCCCAACGCCACCTTGCGTGAAGCCGGGCTTGATGACTGGACCTACTACTTCGGCCTTGAGGCCAGCGAACGCCACCATGCCAGTGCCGACGCCATGGTCACTGCCGAACTGGCCCTGATCCTGTTCAACCAGGCAAAACGGCAACACATCGACAGCCCCCTGGCGCTTGAACAGCGGCTAAACGGCTGGCGCCGGCGTCAGCAGCAGCGTCAGCTCTTCTAAGCGATCACACTGACGCTCAGGCAAGCGTCGGCAGTTCCCGATCCAGCCGCTGGTACAGGGCGCTGTCCGTGGGCCAGTTGCGCAGCAACCGCGCCCGGTCACGGGCAAATGCCGGGGCGAAGCTGAGCTGGGTCGCATGGTGGCTCATCGCATCCAGGTCGATCAGCGCCCAACGACCATCCTGCCAGAACAGGTTATGCCCTTTCAGGTCACCATGGCTGATGCGCTCATGGATCAAGCGCTCCAACAACTGCTGCAGAGCCTGCAACTGCTCCTGAGGCACGTCGCCGCTCTCGACATACGGCGCAAAGCACTCGACCAGGTCAGGCCCGTCCATGTACTCGGTCACCAGGTAAGCACGACCACGCAAGCCGCAGGTCCGCCGTTCCAGTACCGCCAGCGGCTTCGGCGTGGCGATTTCCAGAAACGCCAGGCGATGCCCTTCAATCCATGAATGCCAGGCACGACTCGGACGCCAGAAGCGCTTGAACCAGTGAGCGGCATTCTTGATGTTGTAGCGCTTGATCACCAGATGGCGGCCATCGACCTCGACCCGAGCGACACTGGCGGCCCCTCCGGTCTTGTACATATGCCCTTGTTCAATCAACGTATCGGCCTGCTCCAGCACAGCGCTCATCGCGGCCAACTCATCGCGGCGCACGGCCCGCAACCCGGAAAGCCCGCGCTCGACGCTAAACAGCGTGCATTCACGGCCGGCCTTGTCCAGGTAGTCCTTCAGCCGCCAGGCACGCACCTTGTCGGTCTGTTTCTGCAGCGCTTCCAGTACCAGCGCATGTTCACCATTGGCCAACAGGTAATGAACCAACAGTTCTTCGATGTACGGTTCAAGACGCTTGGGCAACTGCGCAAACAACACCCCAAGGTTCTGCAGCACCCGATCACGCGACAGCGGTTGGCCTGGGGTTTCGGCCTTTATACCGGCCCCGTCGATCAGGTACAGCTGACCGTTGTGACGCAACAGGTTGTCCAGGTGCAGGTCTTCCTGCCAAAGGCCCTTGGCGTGCATCTGCGCCACCGCAGCCAATGCCTCGCCCAGCACCTGCTGCTGCTCGTCTGCCAGCAACGGCAGGTTCTCCACTTCGGCCCAGGCGTCGGCCAGGCTGAGGGCACCCTCAAGAAACTCGAACAGCAGCCAGCCGCCCTCGCCCTCGCGCAGGCCATCTGCCAAAAGCCGCGGCGTGGTCAGCCCTTGCCCGGCAAGCAAGCGCACGCCCTCCAGCTCACGCTGAAAGTGCCGCGCAGCGCTGTTGCCCACCAGCAGCTTGGCCAGTACGGGCTTGCCACGCCAGACCCCGGCACCGACATAGCGTTGCCCAGGCAGCACCCGCAACAGCGTGAGCAGTTGCAGATCGGCAGCACCGGCTGCATCGGCCAGGGAAATGCTCAGTGGCAGCGTCGGGCGACGTCCGGCGCTCTTGAGTTCAGACAATTGCATCAGCGAGCCTCTTTAATACAGCGGCGGCGCGTCAGGCGCTCCAACCAATTATCGACCAAAGCGCTATCTGCTGGCTGTTTCAGATAAGCCGCCAGCAGCACACGCACATCGCCTTCGCTCCAGGCCTGGGCACGCCGCAGCAATGGCTCCAGGTCTTTCAGCCGGTCGCGCATGCCAAACAACAACGGTCGCGTTTTCTCCAGGTCAATCAGCCGTGCCTGCCAGCCATCACGGCGCTCACGCAGAAAAATATGCTTGGGATAGAAGCAGCAATGCACCTGACCGGCACGGTGCAGCTTACGCGCGGCTCGTCCACACACCTGAAGAATGCCCTGACGCTTCGACGCCGACAGCTGCGGCCACTTTTCCAGCAGGCTTTCCAGGTCGCTCCAGTCGTCCAGTGCACGAGTCATCAGAATAGCTCGACGCTCACCGCAAATACGCCGCTCACCGTAGTAGACCGCCTGCAACGCGGGGATACTCAGGGCCTGGTAACGGCTGATATTGCGAAACTCGCGGGCAAACGTCGGCTCACCGAATGGCCGGTGCAAGGTGCGAGTCAGGTAGTTGCTCTGACGCTTCAGGTAGTAGCCCTTCCCCTCAAGCTCCAAGCGGTAAACGCTGCTCCAGCCACCACGCCCGGTATTGGGCTCATCGACCGCATCGAGCTGCAGTGCCCAAAGTTGGTCGAAATCGCTCAGGCCATGACGGGCGAGCAATGCCAACTCGCCACTGGCCAGAAAATCGCTCATTCACGTCCCTCAAAAAACCTTACAACATGCCGAATGCGCCGCTTGTCCGCCGCATCGAGCCGCTTGCACCCACGGTACTGCAGGTAGAAGCGCAATCTTTGGGTAGCCGACAACTGATACTTGGCCACTTTATCCAGGCATGCCAAATCCTTTGTAATCCGGTAGCGCAGCATAAAGCCCCACCAGAAGTCGCCCGTCGGGCAGTCGATCAGGAACAACGTGCCCTGATCATCGACCAGCAGGTTGCGCCACTTAAGGTCGTTGTGGGTAAAACGCTGGTCATGCATGCAGCGGGTATGCCGCGCCAGCTGTTGACTCAGATGGTCAACCCAGGCGCGGTCACGCAAGCGCGGGTCACGGCGTTCCGCCAGCGCCGACAAGTCTTCGGTATGCGGCAACTCGCGGGTAATCATCGCCCCGCGGCTAAAACTCAGGCCGTTGCGCTCCAAGCCCCAGGCGATCACTTCGGCGGTAGGGATGTTCCACTTTGCAAACTGCCTGAGGTTCTGCCATTCCGCTTTGATCCGTGGGCGCCCGAGGTAACGGCGCAGGCCTTTGCCAGCACCGACATAGCGTTTGACGTAATAGTTGATTCCGTCGCGCTGAATCCGGATCACCTCGCTCAACAGATCGTGCGTCAAGCGCTCACCCTGAAGCGCGAAGACCGCATCGATACTGCCAAAATCGGCTGCGAGTGCCGCATAGGCAGGGTCAAGTGTCCAACCCGTCATCAGAGCGCATCCCCATACCGTTGCTTGCGCGCATAGAGCTTCTGGGCCTTGCCCTCCAGCCAGCGCAACAAGGCTGCTTCATCAGCCAGAACCTGACGCAATGGCTGCTGAAAATAGCCGCGCAGGAAGCGCAGCTTGTCGCGCGGAGTCAGGCCGATGTCCAGAGCCGAGAAATACAGCGCTGCCAGGTCTTTGTCGCGCCAGCGCCGGGAGATCTGCGCGCGGGTTTGAGCGCGGTGCAGGTCGATCACCGAAAGCTTGAAGTCATCCGCCGTCACTGGACGGTCGGTGTGCAGCAGGAAGTGGCAGATGTAGCAGTCACGGTGATTGACCCCTGCGCGGTGCATGGTACCGGTCATGCGCGCCACTTCCGCAATCAACGCCCTTTTCAGGCGCGGCTCTGGTGGCTGCTGGGTCCAGTTCAGGCTGAAATCTTCCAGGCTGACCGTGGGCGCCAGTTCCTCCGTCACGATGAACGAGTGCTGGGTCGCAGGGTTGCTGCCACGCTCACCATAGGCCACTGCGGTCATGGTGGGGACGCCGACCTGGTGCAGACGCTCAATGGCGCGCCATTCCTGGCCAGCACCGAGCACCGGCAGCTTGGCCGTGAACAGGTTCTTGAAGATCTCACCCCAGCCAATGCCACGGTGAATCTTGACGAAATAACCCCGCCCCTCGACCTCGGTGCGCAGGGTACGGCGGCCTTCCAGCTCGCGGTACACCTGGCCTTGCAAGGCTTCAACAGCCTCGAAGGCATCGCACCCGGCCCACAGGCGCTTGAAGGGTTCAGCCAGTTTCAGCTTCATGCGCGCTCCTGCGCCAGAATCACATCGGCGGCATGCTCGGGCATGCTGTACAAGTCGGCACTGTCGGCAAACGCCAAACCATTACGCGCCCAGGCGGCGCGAGCGGTGTTGTCTTCAAGCATGCGTTGCAGGTACTGGTTAAGCTGCTCCTGCTCGAAGGGTTCATCGAGCACCAGGCCGCTGTCAGCCTCGGCAATGTAATGGGCATAACCACAGACCGCCGAGACCAGCACCGGCAAACCCGCCACCAAGGCCTCCAGCAACACCGTCCCGGTGTTCTCGTTGTAGGCCGGGTGAATCAACAGGTCGGCACCGAGCAGGAAGCGCGGAATATCGCTGCGCCCCTTGAGGAACTGCACGTGATCACCCAGGCCCAGCGCCGTACTCTGCAGTTGGAACACCTTGGGGTCGTCCTGACCGATCACCATCAGCCGGGTACGTTTGCGCAAGTCCGAAGGCAGTGCCGCCAGGGCTTTCAGGCTGCGATCGACGCCTTTGGTCTTGAAACCCGAACCGATCTGCACCAGCAACAGCTCATCGTCCGACAGCTTGAACTCGCGGCGAAACGCCGCACGAATTTCTGCGGCGTTGGCCGGCGCCCGGCGATCCTGGGAGATGCCCGGCGGCAGCAAGTGGAAACGTTGCAGCGGCGTGCCGTAGTGTTTGATGAACAGTGGTTGTTGCACTTCGGAGATCATCAAGATTTCAGTCTTGGACTCTGGCGCAAATACCGCCCGCTCGTACTCGGCAAAATGCCGGTAGCGGCCCCAACGCCGGTACAGCGAGTTACGCAGGGTCTGCGCCTTGTCCTCGAAGCAGCCGTCAGCCGCATAGTAAACGTCCAGGCCGGGCATCTTGTTGAAACCGATCAAGCGATCGACCGGGCGTTTGGCCAGGTCGGCCGCCATCCAGGCACTGAGCTTTTCATTGCGTCGGTGGTTGAACAGCGCCTTGACCGGCGCCACCAACACTTCAAAGCCCGGAGGTACATCGCCCTCCCAGATCAACGTGTAGACACGGATCTGGTGCCCGCGACGCTGGCACTCCAACGCAATGCGCATGAAGTCGCGTTGCAGGCCACCGAACGGGAAATACTTGTAGAGCACAAAAGCCAGTTGCATCAACGAACATCCTCAGCCAGCAGCAGCGCGCTCAGTCGGCCCGCGACGTGCTCGGGATTCAAGCGAGTGAAACACAACGGCCACTCGCGTTTGAGATCGAACCGACGCTGATCGTCAGCGCTCGGTTTGTAGGTGCACTTCTTCTGCAGGCAGGGCGCACAGGGGAAATTGCTCCCCAGGTGTATCTGCGCCTTGCCATAGGCACCGGTGAGCCCGGGGTTGGTCGGCCCGAACAAGGACAGGGTTGGCACATCCAGCGCTGCCGCCAGGTGCCCGAGGCCGGTATCTACCGCCACACAGGCCCTGGCCGACGCCAGCACCCGGGCGACACCGGCCAGATTCAGTTTCGGCAAGACCTTGGCATTGCTCAGCCCTTGGGCAATACGCTCGGCGCGCGCACGCTCGGCCGGGTTCCCCCACGGCAGACGCACCTCGACACGCAGGCGGCCCATGCGCTCGGCCAGCTCCCGCCAGTAGGCCTCAGGCCAGTGCTTGGTGTCCCAGGTGGTGCCATGCAGAAACACCACGAACGGTGCCGCGATGCCTTCCTGCAAGCGGGCACGATCAAGGCCGTAGTCACCCAAACCGGAAGGCAGGTCGTAGCCCAGCGACAAGGCGAACAGCTGACGCACCCGCTCGACCGCGTGCTGGCCATTGGCAACCGACAGTCGACGGTCATAGAACCGGCTCGACAGGCCTTCGCGGGCCGAATAGCGGTCAAGGCCAGCTACCGGTGCCTTGACGTAGCGGGTCAACCAGGCGCTCTTGACCAAGCCTTGAGCATCGATCACCAGGTCGTACTGGCGTTCACGCAGACGCTGCTTGAACTGGCGCCATTCGCCGCTCTTGAAGGTCTGCCAGAGGTTCTTGCGCCAGCGGCGAATAGCCACCGGAATGACCTTGTCCACCGCAGGATGCCAACTGGGGATCTCGGCGAAACCCTCTTCGACCACCCAGTCGAAGCGGATGCCGGGAATCGCCCGGGACGCATCGGTCAGCGCCGGCAACGCGTGAATCACGTCACCCAGAGAAGACGTCTTGATCAGCAATACCCGCACTTAGTCGACCTCGGCCATGACATCAATCAACGTCGGGCCGTTCAACCGCTGCAGCGCGGCAGCCACGGCATCCGGCTCCAGCTGGCGCAGGCAATTGTAGTGACCAAAGCGGCAGGTCCGCTCGAAACACGGGCTGCACTCAAGGCCCAGGCGAACGATTTCCACCTGATCGGCCAACGGCGGGGTGAAGCCCGGCGAGGTCGAGCCATACACCGCCACCAGCGGACGGTTAAGGGCCGCAGCCACATGCATCAGGCCAGAGTCGTTGGACACCACCGCGTCACTGCAGGACAGCAGGTCGATCGCCTCGGCCAGAGAGGTTTCGCCACTGAGGTTGGTCGATTCCTCGCGCAGCCCAGGGATCAGCCGCTCACGGATCGACTCGCCCACCGCATGGTCGTTCTTCGAGCCAAACAGCCACACCTGCCAGCCTTCACGGATCTTGATTTCAGCGACCTTGGCGTAATGCTCGGACGGCCAACGCTTGGCCTCACCAAACTCGGCGCCAGGGCACAAGGCCAATACCGGGCGATCCAGGCTCAGGCCGAACTTGGCCAGCGCGGCCTCTCGGCTTTCGGCCTCGATGCGCAGGTTCGGACGCGGGTAGGGTTGGGGCAGCTCGGCACCGGCCGGATACGCCAGGGCCATGAAGCGCTCGATCATCAACGGATAGCGTGCCTTGTCGAGCTTACGCACATCATTGAGCAGACCGTAGCGGAACTCGCCACGCCAGCCGGTACGTCGAGCGATGCCGGCAAAGAACGGCACCAGCGCCGACTTCATCGAATTGGGCAACAGAATCGCCTGATCGTACTCGCCAGCCAGGGATTTACCGATACGCCGACGGGTCGCCAACTCCAGCGCGCCGTGGCCGAGCGGAAAGCTCAAGGCCTTGCGCACTTCAGGCATACGCTCAAGGATCGGCCGGCTCCATTCAGGTGCCAGCACATCGATCACACACTCGGGGTGATGCTGCTTCAGGCAATGGAACAGGGTCTGTGCCATTACCATGTCGCCCACCCAGCTGGGCCCAATGATCAAAATTCTCATGCTTTATCCAGAAACGATCAGGGAGGCTGCAGCCTGTTCATCAACAGCCTGGCCTCCCCTCTTTATAATCAGGCTTGATCCGACCAGTGTACGCCATGTGGTCGCAGCAGGCCTTCCATCGCCTGAATCAACGGCTCGAACCCCTCACTTCAGACCCAACTCAGCCCAGATACGCCGCACCTCGCGCCGCTCGCTGACGAACTGCCCGGCATCAATGACCCCGGCCTGTTTCTGCAAGGCCTGGCGATGCGCAGCCGAACGAAATGCCTTGTAGACCTCACGCAGCAGCACCGCATCGCTGACCGGCATCAACCCGGCTTCCTCAAGCCCCTCAAGGATGCGGATGTTATCGGTGTAGCGCAGCAAGGCCGGATGCTTGTCAGACCAGGCCAAAGCGGCGTATTGCACCATAAATTCGATATCGACGATACCACCGGCGTCCTGCTTGATATCGAAGGGCATACCGGCGTCATAGGTATTGGCCGCCGTACCGGCAGCCGTGGCCTTGGTCCCGAGGTTGTCGCGCATCTTGGCGCGCATCTCACTCACTTCGGTCTGCAGTTTACCCAAGTCGCGGCGCTGACCGAGGATACGGGCGCGTACGCCTTCGAACGCTGCGCCGACCTGCGGGCACCCGACCAGCACACGGGCACGCACCAGCGCCTGATGCTCCCAGGTCCAGGCCTCGTTCTGCTGATAACGCTCGAACGCACCCAGCGAACTGACCAACAGCCCCGAGGCGCCGGACGGGCGCAAGCGCATGTCGACATCGTACAACTGGCCGGAGTTGGTCTGAGTGGTCAGCAAGTGGATGATCCGTTGCCCCAGACGCGTGAAAAACTGCGCGCTGTCGATCGGTTTGGCGCCGTCGGTTTCGGCTTGCGGGTCGCCGTCATGGATAAACACCAGGTCCAGGTCCGAGCCGTGGCCCAGCTCGATACCGCCCACCTTGCCGTAGCCCACAATAATGAAGCCCGGATCGCACAGGCTACCGTCACTGCGCTTAGGCTGGCCATGACGGGCCACCGTCTGGCGCCAGGCCAAGGCCAGCACCTGATCGAGGATCGCTTCAGCCAACCAGGTCAGGTAGTCACTGACCTTCATCAACGGCAGGTTGCCAGCAATTTCCGACGCGGCAACACGCAGGCTGTGCGCCAGCTTGAAGTGCCGCAGCGCCTCCATCTGCTGCTCCAGGTCATCCTCGGGAATACGCGTCAGCCGCTCACGCAGCTCGGCAGCCAGCTCCGGCGCATGAGGCGGGCTGAACAGGCGACCTTCATTGAGCAGTTCATCAAGCAGCAGCGGGAAGCGCGCAATCTGCTCGGCAATCCAGGGGCTGGCGGCACAGAGGGTCAGCAAGCGCCGCAAGGCGCCTGGGTTTTCAGTCAGTAGAACCAGATAGGCGGAACGCCGCGCCACCGCCTCGACGAGCGGCAATACCCGCTCCAGTACCAGATCGGGATCAGCATGCTCCACCGCTTGCGCCAGCAGGCGTGGAATAAAGGCATCCAGGCGCTCACGACCCAGGCGCTGCATGGCACGCAACTGTGGGCTCGCGCGCAGGCCGGCCAGTTGTTTCAGGGCCTTGGGCCCGTCGACAAACCCGGCGTCCTGCAACTGACGACAGGCGGCCTCCTCATCCTGTACCTCTTCCCACAACGGCAGCCATTCGCCTCCGACCACCTCTTCACCGGCTTCGCTGTCCTCGTCGGGGTCGGCAATGACCTGGCGGAAATGCCAGTCGATGCGCCCACGCCAGTACATCAACTGTTCATGGAACGCCGCCCAGTCGGCAAAGCCAAGCATAAAGGCGATCCGGGCACGGTCCAGCTCACTGTCAGGCAGCATTTGTGTCTGGCGGTCGGCAATCGCCTGGATGGCATGCTCGGTATAACGCAGGAACTCATAGCCCTCGCGCAGTTCGGCAACCACCGCAGGCGGCAGGTAGCCCTGCCCTTCAAGGGTTGCCAGCACCTTGAGCAGCGGCCGCTGCTGCAGGCTCAGGTCACGCCCGCCGTGAATCAACTGGAACGCCTGGGCGATAAATTCGACCTCGCGGATACCGCCAGCCCCCAGCTTTATATTGTCGGCCATGCCCTTGCGCCGGACTTCCTGCTGGATCAACTGCTTCATGGTGCGCAGCGCTTCGATCGCCGAGAAGTCCAGGTAACGCCGGTAAACGAATGGCCGCAGCATTTCCTGCAACTGCGCGCCAGTGGTCTGATCGCCAGCCACTACCCGCGCCTTGATCATCGCGTAGCGTTCCCAGTCTCGACCCTGGTCCTGGTAGTACTGCTCAAGGGCATTGAAGCTGAGCACCAACGCGCCAGCCGAGCCATAAGGGCGCAAACGCATGTCGACTCGGAATACGAAACCGTCGACGGTGACCGGGTCCAGCGCCTTGATCAGGCGTTGACCAAGGCGGGTAAAGAACTCCTGATTATCCAGCGAACGTTTGACCCCTTCGGTTTCCCCGCCTTCCGGGTAGGCGAAGATCAGGTCGATATCCGAAGACAGGTTCAGCTCGACCGCGCCGAGCTTGCCCATGCCAAGCACCACCATGTGCTGCGGCTCGCCGCTACGGTGGCCGATGGGTGTGCCGAACTGCTGGCACTGACGCGGGTACAGCCATTGATAGGCCTGATCGATGGCCGCATCGGCCAGGTCGGAAAGGTCACGGCACGTCTGCACCAGATCGGCCTGGCGATTCAGATCACGCCATATGATCCGTACCTGCTGGCGCGTGCGCTGTCGGCGCAGGTTGCGCGCCAACTCGTCTTCCGTCGTGGCCGCCTGGGCCGCTGCAGCCACCTGGGCGCACAACTCACCGGCAGCGAACGGGCGGTCCAGTTCGCCACTGGCCAGCAGGTCCAGGAGCATCTGCGGGTCTCGCAGCACCTGTTGCAGGACAAAGTCACTGGCCGCGCAAACCCGGTCAAACTGCTGCCAGCGTTCTGGGCTCCAGTCGTCCAGTTGCAGGCCAGCGTCTGCGACCGCACTGCGCAGCGACTGTTTATTGCGCTCGACCAGCGGCGCGAAGGAAGCGGGCAACTCGGCCAGCGAAGGCAAGCTCATGGTCTATCCTTGAACGGCGTGAAAAAGTGGTGGGCTGCAAGGCACGTAAAACAAGGCCTCGGACAGACTGTCGTACAAAAGTTATAAATAGCTGAAAAAACCGATTTCTTGGTAGAAAACATCGCAGCAAACCCTTTGATGACGGAGCTTTTACCACCCGTATCGATTTTTCCCACAACCCGAGCAGAGGCCACGAGCCATTTTTCTGTAGTTTTACTACTATCATTTCGCCTCAAAAGCATGAAATGCCGATTGATTTGTAGTAAAACTACACAGCGCCGGGACCCTATCCGGTAATCCAAGAATTCATGTCGCCTGCCCACAAGGCCAGGCGCCAAAAAACTCAGGCCACCGATTCTGGTAGCCTTTCCGCCCTGGAGCAAGCCATGCAAGACCTCGATCCCGTCGAAACCCAGGAATGGCTGGACGCCTTGGAGTCGGTTCTCGACAAAGAAGGCGAAGACCGCGCTCACTACCTGATGACCCGTATGGGCGAGCTGGCAACCCGTAGTGGTTCGCAGCTGCCATATGCCATCACCACGCCATACCGCAATACCATTCCCGTCACCCACGAAGCACGTATGCCTGGCGACCTGTTCATGGAACGCCGCATTCGCTCGCTGGTGCGCTGGAACGCGCTGGCCATGGTAATGCGTACCAACCTGAAAGACTCGGATCTGGGCGGCCACATCTCCAGCTTCGCCTCCAGTGCCACCCTGTATGACATTGGCTTCAACTACTTCTTCCAGGCCCCGACCGATGAACACGGCGGCGACCTGATCTTCTTCCAGGGCCACGCCTCGCCGGGCGTCTACGCCCGCGCGTTCATGGAAGGCCGCATCAGCGAAGATCAGATGAACAACTTCCGCCAGGAAGTCGATGGCAATGGCCTGTCGTCGTACCCGCACCCATGGCTGATGCCTGACTTCTGGCAGTTCCCGACCGTTTCGATGGGCCTGGGCCCAATCCAGGCGATCTACCAGGCACGCTTCATGAAGTACCTGGAAAGCCGTGGCTACATCCCTGAAGGCAAGCAGAAGGTCTGGTGCTTCATGGGTGACGGCGAGTGCGACGAGCCGGAATCCCTGGGTGCAATCGCCCTGGCCGGCCGCGAGAAGCTGGACAACCTGATCTTCGTCCAAGGCCATGGTCGAAGACCTGTCCGACGACGAGATCTGGAAGCTCAACCGTGGTGGCCACGACCCGTACAAGGTCTACGCGGCCTACCATCAGGCGGTCAACCACAAAGACCAGCCGACTGTCATCCTGGCCAAGACCATCAAGGGTTACGGTACCGGTGCAGGCGAAGCCAAGAACACCGCGCACAACACCAAGAAGGTCGACATCGACAGCCTGCGGCTGTTCCGCGACCGCTTCGACATCCCGGTCAAGGATGACGAACTGGAAAACCTGCCGTTCTTCAAACCGGAAGAAGGCAGCGCCGAAGCCCGTTACCTGAGCGAGCGCCGTGCCGCCCTGGGTGGTTTCGTGCCTCAGCGTCGCGCCAAGAGCTTCAGCATCCCGACGCCGCCACTGGAAACCCTCAAGGCAATCCTGGACGGCTCGGGCGACCGTGAAATTTCCACCACCATGGCCTTCGTGCGGATCCTCGCGCAACTGGTCAAGGACAAGGAAGTCGGCCAGCGCATCGTGCCGATCATCCCGGACGAAGCCCGTACCTTCGGTATGG
>JAEAMF010000436.1_pt1 | contig 53451 bp, 45 predicted proteins | sample 8958721 | NCBI WGS metagenome assembly JAEAMF01 (sample SAMN16933255, study PRJNA681124) | bioreactor sludge metagenome | isolation source: anaerobic bioreactor treating anionic surfactant - SDBS | place: India: Bengaluru | collected 2019-02-28
CGACCCCGACCTTGGCAAGGTCGTGCTCTACCAACTGAGCTATTCCCGCGTCGTCTTGATGGAGGCTATTCTAGCGATTTTAAAAACCTCGTCAAGCCTTTGATTCAAAAAAGTTTTATTTTTTTTCTGAACCGTCCCGCAGGTGTGGCCAGGCCGCCCGCAAGTACTGTTGCATCGACCACAAGGTCAGGCCCGCAGCGATCATCAGCAACGAGTAACCCAGCACCACCCAGAAGTTGAGCACCGGCGGGTTGGCCAACAGGATCACCAGCGCCAGCATCTGCGCGGCGGTCTTCCATTTGCCCAGGTTCGACACCGCTACATGAGCGCGGGCGCCAAGCTCGGCCATCCACTCGCGCAGCGCCGAAACAACGATTTCGCGCCCGATGATGACCGCCGCCGGCAAGGTCAGCCACAGGTTGGCATGCACCTGAACCAGCAATACCAGCGCTACCGCAACCATCAGTTTGTCGGCAACAGGGTCGAGAAACGCACCGAACGGTGTGCTCTGTTGCAGGCGCCGGGCCAGGTAGCCATCCAGCCAGTCGGTCGCTGCGGCAATGGCAAAGACCGTGCTGGCGGCAAGGTAGCTCCAGTGGTAAGGCATATAGAACAACAAAATGAAGATCGGTATGAGCAGGACGCGAAGAACGGTAAGCAAATTAGGAATATTCATCGGCACAACTGGCTGCAAAGTGAGCGGGCATTCTACTCGCTATGCAGGCTGTCATAAATCGACTCAGCAAGCTTTTTACTGATTCCGGGTGCTTTAGCGATTTCTTCTACGCTGGCACGGGCCAATTCCTGCAACCCACCGAAGTGTTTGAGCAGGTCGCGACGACGCTTGGGCCCTACCCCGGCAACACCTTCAAGACTGGAGGTACGCCGCGCCTTGCCGCGTCTGGCACGGTGGCCGGTGATGGCAAACCGGTGGGCCTCGTCGCGAATCTGCTGGATCAGGTGCAACGCCGGGGAATCCCCGCGCAACGTGAACTCGTGGGCGGCATCATTCAGGTAAAGGGTTTCAAAGCCAGCCTTGCGCGTAACGCCCTTGGCCACGCCCAGCAGAATCAGCTCGGGTACGGCCAGTTCCTGCAGTACATCCCGAGCCATGTTCAGTTGGCCCTTGCCGCCGTCCACCAGCAGGATATCGGGCAGTTTACCCTCGCCTTCCTTGAGCCGGGCAAAGCGTCGGGTCAAGGCCTGGTGCATGGCCGCATAGTCGTCGCCAGCCGTCACGCCTTCAATGTTGTAGCGACGGTAGTCCGACTTGAGCGGGCCTTCCGGCCCGAACACCACGCAGGACGCCACGGTCGCCTCTCCGCTGGAGTGACTGATGTCGTAGCACTCCAGTCGTTGAGGTATCTCGTCGAGCTTGAGCACCTGAGCCAGTGCTTCAAATCGCGCCGCCATGTGCTGGCGATTGGCCAAGCGCGCCATCAGCGCCTGTTCGGCGTTGGTAACCGCCAGTTGCTGCCAGCGCGCGCGCGTGCCGCGAACCCGGTGGCTGATGCTCAACTCGCGGCCACGCAGGCTATGGATCGCGGCGGTGATCGCCTCGAAGTCCTCATGCACCACGTTGACGATCAACTCGCCCGGCAGGTCGCGTTCAGGGTTCGCCACATAATACTGCGAGAGAAACGCAGCCATGACTTCGGCCACGTCCTCCTCAATGCCCACCTGCGGAAAGAAGTTCTTGCTGCCCAGCACTCGCCCGCCACGCACACTGATCAGGTGTACGCAGGCACCACCCGGGTTGACGAACGCGGCTATCACATCGACATCACCGCTACCGCCCTCCATGCTCTGCTGGTCCTGGACCCGCCGCAGCAAGGCAATCTGATCGCGCAACTCAGCCGCGCGCTCGAACTCCAGGGCCATGGCTGCACGCTCCATGGCCGTACTCAACTCATCGGTCAGTTGGTGGCTGCGCCCTTCCAGGAACATCACCGAGTGACGTACATCCTCGGCATACACCTGCGGCTCAACCAGACCGACACACGGAGCCTTGCAGCGCTTGATCTGATACTGCAGGCAAGGCCGCGTGCGGTTGCTGTAATAGCTGTCTTCACACTGGCGCACCAGAAAGGTTTTCTGCAGCAGGTTCAGGCTCTCGCGAATGGCTCCGGCGCTGGGATAAGGCCCAAAATACTTGCCCTTGGCCTTCTTGGCGCCACGGTGAATGCCCAGGCGCGGGTATTCACCCTCGGAAAGCACGACGTATGGGTAGGATTTGTCGTCCCGTAGCAGGATGTTGTAAGGCGGCCGCCATTCCTTGATCAGCGTCTGCTCCAGCAGCAGCGCCTCGGTCTCATTGGCGGTAATGGTGGTTTCGACCTGAGCGATCTTGCCCACCAGCGCTGCCGTTTTCGGCGCAAGACCGGTCTTGCGGAAATAGCTGGCCAAGCGCTTTTTGAGGTTCTTCGCCTTGCCTACATAAAGCAGGCGCGCGTCCTCGTCGAACATTCGATAGACGCCCGGGCGACCACTGCAGGTCGCCAGGAAGGCGCTTGAATCAAAAACAGGGATCATGTTCAGAGATTGGCGTCGACCATGCCATGGCGGACCGCCAGCAGCGTCAGTTCGACGTCGCTGGTGACCGAAAGCTTTTCAAAGATACGGTAACGGTACGTGTTCACGGTTTTCGGCGACAAGCACAGCTTGTCGGAAATGATCTGAACCTTCTGGCAGCCGACGATCATCAGCGCGATCTGGATCTCTCGTTCGGACAACGCGTCGAAGGGCGAACCCTGCGGCTGAAACGGCTTGAGTGCAAGCTGTTGGGCGATCTGTGGGCAGATATAACGCTGCCCGGCAAACACCATGCGTATCGCTTGCACCATTTCATCCAGCCCGGCGCCCTTGGTCAGGTAGCCGGCGGCCCCCGCCTGCAGCAAACGCGTCGGAAACGGGTCCTCTTCACAGACCGTTACCGCCACCACTTTCACATCAGGGTGGCTACGCAGCAGCTTGCGGGTGGCTTCCAGACCGCCGATACCCGGCATCTTGACGTCCATCAGGACGACATCCGGCTTCAACTCACGCGCGACCTTCAATGAAGCCTCGCCCGAATCCGCCTCGCCGACCACCTGAAGACCGTCGATATCAGCCAGCATTCGGGTAATGCCTGTACGCACCAGATCGTGATCATCGACCACCAGGACCCTAATCAAGCTGACACCTCGCGTTACGGTCTTAAATTGGATCCCGCCACTCTAACAAAAAACCCGACACGAATCCTAACGGAAAGCGTCACGATACCGACGTCAATTTCCTCACACCCACAGCGGGCCGCTGCATCCCCCTGGACAGGCTGTGAAGCAACTGCACCACAGCCTCCTGATCGGCCTGCGGCAGCGTGCGATAGCAATCGAGCAACTGGCTTTCAGCAGACGACAAGCCATTGGACGTCACCGGGGTATGCACCCCGCTGAGCACATACAAGGCATCGACACCGCGCTCTGCCACAGCGGCCAGATAGTCCAGCTTGGGCGTTCGCTCACCACTCTCGTATTTGCCCTGAGCATTGGGCTCGACACCACCGATGTCGCCAAAAGCACGCTGAGTCAGCCCAAGCCGCTCTCTTTCTTCCCTGATACGCGAACCGATTCCAGTCATCTGAATACAAAATCCCTTACACGACACCCCCAAGGGGGCTCCCTGAAAATAACAATAGGTAATGAAGCGCTGCTGAACTATGCACGCGATGCAGCGTGCAACACAAGCCAGCCCGTGACAGCCCGACATGACGCCACTCATTCCCACACACCGTTAGTGTTTGAACATTAATTCTGGCAACGCAGAAGTTCCCTATCACAGCGGTATTACAGAGTATTGAATGTTATCGAAGTTAGCTGCAGCGGCCCACCACACACTATAAAAAACACATGAACTGCGCGCACTGACACTGCGCGAGCGCACGCGCCAAAAAAATGAACACACCTCAATGTTTCAGGCCAAAAAAACGCCTTAAGCAGACATTTTGACGCCAACAAACCATCACAAAAAGGCTTTCAATTTTTTGACGCCCAACTTACATCAAACTTTAAGTCATTGATTTTTAACAGTTTTTTAAATTTAATCGATTTAATTTGACCATTTATAAACTTTGTAGGCACTCGCCACTTGCAAGTATTAAAAGTCGTCTTATAGGATGTAAAAAAGACAGAAAAACCGCCTGCGCAATACAACTTCGCGCTGTCTGTCAGCGTGCGCCTGCCGCCCTATAAACATGTCTAACTAACGATCCCGGATCAGTCGATGAACCGGGAGAGAGGGAACTATGCATATCAGTATTTTTGGATTGGGTTATGTTGGGGCTGTCTGTGCCGGTTGCCTTTCGGCACGCGGACATCAGGTGATCGGTGTCGATATCTCCGAGGCCAAGATCGAGATGATCAACCAAGGCCAGTCACCCATCGTTGAACCTGGCCTTGAGGCATTGCTGCAGGAGGGCCTGCGCAAAGGGCTGCTGCGTGGCACGACCGATGTTCAGGCCGCAGTTCTGGAAACCGACCTGTCACTGCTCTGCGTTGGTACCCCGAGCAAGAAGAACGGCGACCTGGACCTGGTCTACATGGAGGCTGTCTGTCGCCAGATCGGTGAAGCGCTGCGTGACAAGCCCTCGCGGCACACCGTCGTGGTACGCAGCACCGTGCTGCCCGGAACAGTGAAGAATGTGGTGATCCCGCTGCTTGAAGCCACGTCCGGCAAACGTGCCGGTGTCGACTTCGGCGTCGCGGTGAACCCGGAGTTCCTCCGTGAAAGTACGGCGATCAACGACTACGACTTCCCGGCGATGACCGTCATCGGAGAGCTCGACAGCCAGTCTGGCGAGCTGCTGCAATCGCTCTACGAGGGCCTGGACGCACCGGTGATTCGCAAGTCGATCGAAGTCGCCGAAATGATCAAGTACACCTGCAACGTCTGGCATGCGACCAAGGTCAGCTTCGCCAATGAGATCGGTAACATTGCCAAGGCCTCGGGCGTCGACGGCCGTGAAGTGATGGATGTGGTCTGCCAGGACCACAAACTCAATCTGTCACGCTATTACCTGCGCCCCGGCTTTGCTTTCGGTGGCTCGTGCCTGCCCAAGGATGTTCGCGCCCTCACCTACCGCGCCGGCCAGCTGGACGTCGAACACCCACTGCTTGCCTCGATCATGGCCAGTAACCGCAGCCAGGTGCAGAACGCATTCGACCTGGTGACCGGTTTCGACAAACGTCGTATCGGCCTGCTCGGCTTGAGCTTCAAGGCTGGCAGTGACGACCTGCGCGAGAGCCCGCTGGTAGAGCTGGCCGAAATGCTGATCGGCAAAGGTTATGACCTGCGCATCTACGACGCCAACGTGGAGTACGCGCGGGTATTCGGCGCCAACCGCGATTACATCGAAGGGAAAATCCCGCACGTCTCCTCACTGCTCTGCAACGACTTGCAACAGGTCATCGACGACTCGGACGTGATCGTGCTCGGTAACAACGACAACCGTTTCGCCCTGGCGCTGGAGCGCAACGACAACAAGCAGATCGTCGATCTGGTCGGCTTCATGCCGCATACCAGCGACGCTTCCCGTGAAGGGATCTGCTGGTAAGCCTGAACGCTCCGCCAAGAGAGCAGCCGGCACCCGCCATCAACTGACATGACCTGCCATCGTCCGCCCGCCTCGCGGGACGGCGACGTGCAGCCGTGTCGCCGGCAGGCGCCGCCACCATCAAGGAGAGACGAACACATGGAACGACAGTCAGGCCAACCTGCGGGTCACTCAGGCATGCTCAGGGCAAGCGCACGCTTCTGCGCCTGGGCCTGCCTGTTCGGCTTGGTCGCGCTGGCCTCGGAAATGGTTGCACCGCAATACCTGGACCCCAATCACCACCTGTTCATTTTCATCATCGGCACTCTGGGCATGTGGCGCTATGGCAACGCCATTGTCCATTACCTGCGCGGCATGTACTTCCTGCACTGGAAGTTTCCACGTATTCGCAAGGCCGTCGAGCGCATGGGCGATGCAGCACTGCCAGCCCACATGTTCATGGTGGTCACCAGTTTCCGTATCCCGACCCATACCACCTTCAAGGTCTACCAGTCGGTATTCCAGGAAGTGCAGCGGCTCAAGGTACCGTGCACGGTCATCGCCTCGATCGTCGAGAAAGGCGACGAGCACTTCATCAAGGACATCATGCGTAACGAGGTCAAGGGCCGCGACGACATCAAGCTGGTTATCGTCCGCGCCCGCGGCACCGGCAAGCGTGATGGCTTGGCGCATGCCTTTCGCGCACTGTCGCGGCAGATGCCCATGGAAGACTCGGTGGTCGGCGTGGTCGATGGCGACACCATGATGCTGCCCGGCTGTGTCGAACGTGCGGTCAAGCTGTTTGCCTACCTGCCCAATGTCGGCGGCCTGACCACCAACGAGTTCTGCGAGGTCGAAGGCAGCCGCCTGATGCGCGAATGGCACTCGATGCGTTTTGTTCAACGGCACATCAACATGTGCTCAATGGCCCTGTCGCACCGCGTGCTGACCCTGACCGGGCGGCTGTCGTTCTTCCGTGCCAGTGTGATGACCGACCCCGAGTTCATCAGGGATGTCGAAGCCGACTTCCTCGAACACTGGCGCCTGGGCCGCTTCCAGTTCCTCACCGGTGACGACAAATCATCCTGGTTGAGCCTGATGCGTGCGGGTTGGGACACCTTCTATGTGCCCGACAGTAACACCCTGACCGTGGAGCATCCGCCAGACAACAGCTTCTGGCGCGCAACCCGGCAATTGATGTTCCGCTGGTACGGCAACTCGCTGCGGCAGAACTTCCGCGCCACCCACCTGCTCGGGCGAGCGCGACTGGGGCTGTTCACCCTGTATGTGCTGCTGGATCAGCGGGTATCGATGTGGACATGCCTGATGGGCCTGACTGCATCGGTGGTGGCCGGCCTGGTGTTCGGCATCCAGTACCTGCTGGTGTACCTGTTCTGGGTGCTGCTGTCGCGCACCCTGGTCACGGTGATGTTCCTGTTTGCCGGCCACCCGGTCAGCCCGGTGTACCCGTTCGTTCTTTATTACAACCAGATCGTCGGCTCGGTGATGAAGGTTTACGCAATGTTCCACATGGACCAACAGCGCTGGACCCGACAAAAAACCACATTAAGCAACGGCAGCGTCAACTTCGATGCAGCCCTGAACCGCTGGTCCTCCAAAGCGATGCTGTGTTCCTCCATCGCGATCTTCTTCGGGGTCATCTCGGTTCTTCTCGAACTCACGCAACGTTAAGGAAAGGCGCCTGTCATGAGTAGCTCCAGCACCCCAACAGTACCGGCCAATGTGGTCCATGAAGCGATCGACGAACGTCAGTACGTGCGCACCAAACTCAATGCCCGGGTCCTGCTCAGCGCAACGGGCCAACCCTCATTCGAGAGCACGCTGCAGGACATTTCCCTGGGCGGTATCGGCCTGGTTCATGCAGACCCGCTGAAGATCGGCAGCCTGTACAACGCCTCGATCAAGCTGCGACTGAATCAGATCGACCTGAATATCGACAGCAAGGTCAAGATCGTGTCCCAGCGCGGCCAGGAGGTCGGCGCACAGTTCGTCGACCTCGATACCCAGAAGCGCGACATCCTGCGCTACATCATCACCGCCTACATGTCCGGCGAAATCGCCGACATCAATGGCCTGTTCAACGTGATGCAACGCGAGAACTACATCAAGGAACGCAAGCACACCTACGCCAGCGCGCGTTCGGCCGGCGACCGCCTCAAGGCCATGACCGGCACCCTGCTGTACACCGCCGCCGGGATAGCCGCGCTGAGCTTTGTTGCCTACAAGAGCTACATGCTGCTGTTTCGCATCCCGGCGCTGCAAGCCCAGGTGTCGGCCAATGCCCAGGTCATCAGCATGCCCGACAACGGCTATGTGAAGTTCCTGCTGCAACCGGGGCAGACCGAGGTCAAGGCCGGCGAGCCGGTAGCGAGCATTTCAACGCAACTGGCAACCAGCTTTACCAGCCCGGCCGACATGAAGGCAGTCGCCGACCTGTCGCCCGGCGACCTGCAAACCCTGCTCGGTCGCGCCACCATCGAAACCGTGATCAACAGCCCGTGCGACTGCCAGGTGTACTTCCCAAGCAAGCCATTGGACGGCTTCGGCTACAAGCAGGCGCCACTCATGCACCTGCTGCCGAAAAACGAAGACCTGTTCGTCACCGCCAACGTACCGTTCGACAAGCTCGCCGACATTTCCCGGGTGACCTCGGTCGACCTGCAGGTGTTCGGCCTCGACGAGCGCTTCACCGGCACGGTGGTGGACTCGCGGGTGGATGAGCTGAACAAGAACCTGGCCCTGACGATCCGTCCGGACACGCGCTTGCCAGCCCAGGCCTATCTGAAACCGGTGTCAGTAGACCTGTTCCTCGGTCTGCCGTCGCTGTCGCGCTAAGGGCCGAGCGATGAAACCGATGACGCCCACCTGGTTGCTGCTCGGTGCCCTGGCCTGCACTGCCCCGGCGTTGGCCGGGCAGAGCCTGGAGCAAATCCGCTATGCGCTGTACAAAGACCCCAGCGCCGAGGTCACGGCCGATCTGCGCGTGCTGGCCGAGCGTGGTGACCTGGCGTCCAAGCTGTTGCTGGGCGACCTGTTGTCGAGCAGTGAAGGTGCCAGCCGCCAGGAAGTGATTCGTCTGTACCGCGAAGCCTTTGCCGACGGGCGCGGGCTGGTCCCGGCGCTGGCTTCACTGGCACGCCTGCTCGACCGCAGCCCGAGCCTGCGCCAGGGCCAGCGCGCCTGGGTTGAACAGGCGCTGACGCGCTACCCGAGCAACCTCGACCCGCGTAACGCCAGCACAACCCTGGAAGTGTTCCTGGTGTACCCGGAACTGGTGCCAACCCATGAAGCGGCGCAGGTGCTTGGCCTGTATGAGCAGTCGTGCCTGCTCAACTGCCGTCCCGCGTTGTACCGCGCTGTTCTGGCCGAGCGCCAGGGCGATCGTGCCGCGGCCGAGCGTGGCTATCAACAGGCGGTGCGGACCGACATACGGGCCATCGACCGCTATTACCGCTTCCTTGGCGAGGATCAGGACACGGCCTTCCCGGCCTTCGCCCGAACCCTGGAGGCCGAGCGGCCGCAACTGCCGGTGGACATCGTTCACCGTATAGGTTCGCTGCTCGACAGCATCACCAGCGTGCGCCGCGCCGAACAGGACGCCGACCGCTACGAGCGCCAGGCCAACGGCATGGGCCCGGACAAAGCCCAACCGAGCCCACAGCAACTGGCCCAGGAAAAGGCCGAGGCCGAAGCCCTTGATCTTGCCACCGCCGAAGCTCACCGCTGGCGTGACAACGCGGTGGAGCGCGGTTTCGTCCCGGCAATGGTGTCCAAGGCCAACTACATGATTTCCAACCCGACCGAGCACAACGCCGAGGAAACCCAAAGCCTGATCGACCAGGTAAAGACCCGGGAGCCAACCCGGGCCAAGGCACTGCAAGCCTCGTTCTACATGGTCAACAACTGGCTCACCCTCGACCCGGACAAAGCCCGTGCACTGATCGATGAACTGATCGCCAGCCACTACCCCGATGCCCAACTGCTACTTGGCGAGTACTACAGCAAGGGCGTCGAGGACGAGCCCGACCAGGAAAAAGCCCTGGCGATTTTCCAGCAACAGGCACAAGACGGCTCCACCGCGGCCTGGTACCGCATGGCGACCCTGCATGCGTATGGCCGGGCGATCTGTCATGACCCGGTCAAGGCCTACACCTATGCACGGGTCGCTCTGGACCTGGGCGAAAACGGCGCCCGCAGCCTGCTCAAACGCCTGGAAAAAACCCTGAAAAAGGATGACATCGAACGCGCCCTGGTGGCCCGTAACGATCTGTTGAAGGAGGCTACCCTGTGAAAGCGCACCATTCCCTGTTCGGCGCCCTGCTCGCCCTGACCCCTGTTTACGCAGCCTTGGCCGCCGAAGAAATCATCGGCCCGGAAGCCGACAGCAGTGAACCGGTACGGGTTGCCGCCAGCGATGGCAGCGAGCCGCTGATTACCTCCGAGTTCTTCAACAAGCTCACCGTGCAAACCGGCTACGGCCCGGAAAACTCCCAGGTCGGTCGCAGTCGCGAGATGTTCTACAGCCTGCGCTACGAGCCCTCGTTCGCCTGGTACTCACCGGAAAAGCGCTGGGCCAAGTGGCAGGTCTACGGCCGCCTGTGGCTGGACTATGACTCCAGCCAGGCAATCAGCGTGCAGAATGAAAACGCCAACAGCTTCGACCGCGAGCAGCCCGAAGGCTGGTACGCCGAGCTGCGCGAGCTCTACGTCAAACGCAACCTGCTGGGTGACGACCCGCGTTTTTCACTGTCGGCAGGCCGCCAGCGCTACTTTGACGACTACGGGATCTGGTGGGATGACAGCCTTGAGTCGTTGCGTTTCAACTACAACGACACCTTCTCCCATGGTTTCCTCGCCGTGGCGCAGAAGTTCTACAACTACAACAGTGACGTCAACACCCTGGCCGACAGCGAAGAGCGCACCACCTACCTGATGGGTGAGTATGCCTACCGCTGGAGCGAGCGTAACTGGGCGGGCATGCGCCTGATGCATGAGGACGACCACAGCGGCCACGACCCTGAAGACCGCTACGACTTCAAGGGCATGCGCTACGGGCTATTCTTCAAGGCCGATGACTTGCAGGTCAGCCCGCTGTTCAGCGACTACCATCTGGAGCTGGCCGGGCTTGATGGCAAGATCGACAACACCGACGGCAATGGTATTACCAGCACCGGCAACAGTACCCGTGGCTGGGCGGCGCTGGGCGAGATTGGCAAGCGCTTCCACGACCTGCCCTGGACCCCGCGCCTGGCATTGCGCGGTGGCCTGACCGACAAGCCCAGCGATGATAACGACGGCTTTCGCCTGAACACCATCCAGTCTGACCGTATCACCCGCCAAGGCTCCTATAGCACCCGTCTGACCAGTTCGTTCGTCAGCCTGGACCTGCGCAACCTCAGTTACTACGGCTTTGCCCTGGAAACCCAGCCAACCCCACGCAGCGCCCTGGACCTGAGGCTCACCGAGCTCAAGCTGCGCGACGCCGAAGGCACCCTGCCGATCCGCATCGACGGTGATCAGCGCAGTGCGCGTAATCAGGCCATCACCCAAGGCACCCATACCGGTGGCAAGACCGTCGGGCAGATGCTCGACCTGAACTACTACTGGAAAATGTTTCCCGTGGCCATCGACGGCAAACACCTGGACGTCAACACCCTGGTAAGCGCCAGCTACCTGAATGCAGGTAACGCGCTGGACACCGGCGATGACTATCAGCTGACGCTCGGCGTCGTGATCAGCTACTAAGGACGGGCCCCGAGATGATCTTCGCCTCCAACGTCTTTCTGTTCCTCTACCTGCCGCTGTTCCTGGCCGTGTACTTCCTTGCCCGGCCGCAGTGGCGCTCAACGGTGATCGTGGCCGCCAGCTACATCTTCTACGCTTGGTGGCGCCCGGACTTTCTGCTGCTGTTCGTCGCCATCACCTACTGGAACTACTGGTTCGGCCTGCGCATCAAGGCACGCCTGGATGCCGGCGACAAACGCTGGGCGTTTCGTCTGTTGTGGATTGGCATCATCGGCAACCTGTCGACCCTGGGCTACTTCAAGTACGCCAACTTCGGCGCCGAAGTGCTGGCCGCCCTGCTCGCACCGCTGGGCATCAATACCTTTACCCTGGAGACGATTTTCCTGCCGCTGGGCATCTCCTTCTATGTGTTCCATGCCCTGAGCTACATCGTCGACATTTACCGCAAGGACGCCACGCCGACCAACAACTTCATCGACTTTGCCGCGTTCGTTGCATTGTTCCCTCACCTGGTTGCCGGGCCGATCCTGCGCTACAGCCAATTGGCCCCACAACTGCGCCAGCGTACCCATTCGCTGGAACTGTTCTCGCTGGGCGTGTGCCGGTTCATGCTCGGTTTCATCATGAAAGTGCTGATCGCCGACCAACTGGCGCCGATCAACGTGCTGTTCGTCAGCGAAGGCACCCTGCAATTGAGCGATGCCTGGTTCGGCCTGGTGATCTCGACCCTGCAGCTGTACTTCGACTTCGCGGGCTACAGCCATATGGCCCTGGGCCTGGCCCTGATGATGGGCTTTCGTTTTCCGGAGAACTTCAATCAGCCCTACGTCTCGCAGAGCATCACCGAGTTCTGGGCCCGCTGGCACATGACCCTGGCGCACTTCCTGCGTGACTACGTGTACATGCCGCTGGTACGCAAACGCATTGCCGGAGCCCTGCCCGCACTGGTCTACACCATGCTGCTGTCGGGCCTGTGGCACGGCGCCAGCTTCGCGTTCATCTGCTGGGGGCTGTTCTTCGGATTCGGCATGGTGATCGAGCGCAAATTCAACCTGGCAACCAAGATCACCACGCCCTACCACCTGGGCCGCAACCTGCGCACGGTGTTGTTGATCACCCTGAGTATGCCGCTGTTCTTCACCAGCGACCTGCGCCACAGCCTGGCCATCTACCAGGCGCTGTTCGGTTTCAACGGTCTCGGCTCGCTGGAGTTGTACGTACTCGGCGCGTCGAAAATGGCCATGTCCTTTGCCGCGGTGGCGCTGTGCTGGCTGATCCTGGCTGGGAGCAACAACGTGCGCTACTACGCCGGCAACAAGGAGCACTACTTCATGCGCCACGTCGGCGGCCTCAAGGCCGTGCTGCTGTGGTGCGGGTTCGGCCTGGCGCTGAGCAGCCTGGCGGCGCATTCCTTCTCGCCCTTCCTGTACTTCCAGTTCTAGGAGACTGCCATGTACCCGGTGTTCAACTCGGCAAGCAAGGTCAACGGCATTCTGTTCTGCCTGGTGTTGGCGGGCATGTTCATCTACTCGCTACCGCCCGTTTTCAGTTTCGCAAAAAATCAGAGCGACGCCTGGACGCTGTTCCTCGACGGCAAGTTGCTGCGCAAGTTCGAGCAGGCCTACGACAAGCGTTTCTTCCTGCGCGAACCCTCGGTAGCCCTGTGGGCCAACGCCCAGTACCAACTGTTTGGCGAAGGCACCAAAGGTGTGGTGCTGGGCAAGGACGGCTGGCTCTACACCAACCAGGAGTACCGCGTACCCAACGACCTGGACGCCAACATTGAGGGGCAACTGGCACAGATTGCCGCCGTCGAGCAGCAACTCAAACAGCACAACAAGCAACTGATCGTCCTGCCGTTGCCCATGAAGCTGGACATCTATGCGGCCCACACCCAACACCCCTTCGACCCGCGGGTAGTGAGCCTGTATGACCGTTTCGTCGGCCAGCTCCAGGCACGACAAATCGCCGTCACCCCGGTGCGTTCAACCTTTCTGCAGCACCTGGAAGGGCCGGAACTGTTCCTCAAGTCCGACACCCACTGGAGCCCGGAAGGCGCTCGCCTGACCGCTTATGAACTGGCCCGCCAACGGCCTGAGTTGCTCGGTGACGAACGCTACGTGTCGAACAAGGTGGCGGAAAAAATCGTCAAGGGCGATTTGATGAACTACATCCAGTTCGGGCGAAACCCTCAAGGCCAGCCAGAACGCCGATCAGTTGTTCGCCGAGGAGCACCAGAGCCTGCTGCTGGTCGGCACCAGCTACAGCAAGATCGATGACTGGAACTTCGTCGGTTTCCTCAAGGAAGCGCTGAACCGCGACCTGCTCAGTGTCGCCGTCGAGGCCCGCGGGCCATTCGAAGCCATGAGCCAATTCCTGCAGAGCGACCAACTGGCCAATCCCCAGATCGACACCGTGGTCTGGGAGTTCCCGCTGCGCACCCTGCTTGCCCACCGGATCGGTTCACTGAGCCGCCCCGCCCAGCCCCAACACTTTTAAAGGAAGATCCCCATGACCCGTACCTTGCAGCAGTTCCTGGCCGCCAGCGCTCTGGCCCTTGGCGTACTCAACGCGCCGATTGTTCTCGCCGCCGAAGGCAACGCCGACCTGTATGACGCCGTGGCCCCGGCCGACTCGGCCTTTGTTCGGGTATTGAACCTGAGCAACAGCAACATCGAAGTGACCCTCAGCGGCAAGGTAACCCCGCAGAAGGTCGCCCCCGGGCAACTCAGCGGCTACCGTTTCACCCCTGCCGGTACACACAAGATCGCGGTCGGCAGCCAGTCGATCGAACCGCAACTGACCAAGAACGCCGCCAGTACCGTGGTCTATGACGGCAAAAGCCTCACCCTGATTGCCGACAAGTACATCAACGAACCGAAGAAAGCCCAGATCGCCTTCTACAACCTGACGCCGGCCAAGGCGGCGTTGAAAACCGTCGACGGCAAGCACGTGATCATCGACCCGCTGGGCAAGGACCAGACCGGCAGCCGCATGGTCAACGAAATCAAGATCGGCTTCGCCGCCTATGTCGAGGAACAGAACGTGGCCAGGTTCGAGGAACTGTTCCTGAAGAAGGGGCGCTCCTACAGCTACGTACTGCTGCCTCAAGGCAGCGGCTACCGCAGCCTGAGCCTGGCCAACAGCATTGACCCCAGCGAGTGAATGACCACTGCCCTTGTTCAACAGGATGATGAATCGCGCACATGAAGACTTTACTCCCCCTGGGCCTTGTCGCCGCCCTTGCCTGCTTCAGCCTGCCCGCCACGGCAACTGAAACCGGCAAACGTGCTGCTTGCGAGAGCCTTGAGTGCATGACCTGCCCCGCCCTGAGCGACCCGCAGAAGTACGCCGAAGGGCGCATGAAGCTGATGCGTGAAATTGTCCCGGGCAAAAACCGCTGGCTGTTCCGCTCGATGGTCGACCTGACCAACGATTTCGGTATCCCGGCGCCGATGCGTCCAGAGTTTGCCCGGCTGATGGCGGCGTTCCGCCAACAAGGTATCCATGTCGCCATGGCGATCCAGCCCACCCGTGGGCTGATGCACCGCGACAAGCTCTATCCCGACCAACTGCACGGCTTCGACTTCGCCCGGGCCAGCGGTAACTTGAGCAGCTACCTGCAACAGTTGCGCAGTGCCGGCGCAGTGGTACCCGACATGATGCAACTGGTGCACACCCCGCCCAAGGGCGAGTACTTCTTTCGTCGTGACCACCACTGGACCCCCAGTGGTGCCGAGGCAACTGCACGCTTGCTGGCCGACGAGGTGCGCCGGCAACCGTTCTATGCCGAACTGAGCAAAAAGCAGTACCGCACTGAGCCTGGCGTCATGGTGCCCAAGGACGGCACCCTGAACCTGGCGATGAGCTATATCTGCGGCAACAACTATGGCTTCCAGTACGTGCGTGGCTACCAGACCATCCCCATGGCCGACGACGCCAACGCACTGTTCGACGAAGCACCGGACCCAGAGGTGATTCTGGTCGGTGACAGTAACTCGGCCGCGCGCGAAGACGAGAGCAAGCAGTTCAACTTCGACGGCTACCTCAAGCAGTACCTGGAAGTGGACATCCTCAACTACGCCCTGCCCGGCGTCGGCCAGGATGGCTCGCTGCTGGAATACCTGCTCTCGGACAACTACAAGCCCAAGGCGCCGCCCAAGCTGATCATCTGGGAGTTGCCTGCCAACTATCAGCTAGAGTCCGAACCCATGTATCGGCAACTGATTCCGGCGATCAAAGGCGGTTGCTCGACCTCTACCGCAGTGCTCGGCAACCACGTACAGCGCCCGGCCTTGAAGGTCAGTGACCGCATCGAGCTGCTCAGCAATGCCGGTGAGGCACGCAAGAACCTCAGCAGTGGCCAGGGCTTTCTCGACATCAAGATCAGCGACAAGAACGTCAAGGACTTCTACGTCATCGTCTATTACGACAACGGCGCCCGCGACAAGGTCTGGTTCCGCCGCGAAGCAGCCGTCACCGGCGGGCAGTACTACCTGGAACTGAGCAAGGCCAAGGAATTCGCCGGCGCCAACCTGCTCTCGGTGTTTCTTGAGCCCACCAAACCCGGCACTGCTGCCACTGAAGTGGAAACCCGACTATGCCTGTAAAACGCTGGAGCGTCGCCGGGCTTGGCCTGTGCGCCGCGCTGCACCTGGGCAGTAGCCTGGCCGCCAGCTCGATCTGGCCGGCACAGGCCACCGCGCAGTCGGCGATGATTGCCGACTACCGCAGCCTGGCCTGCAGTAAAGAGCCGCCACCGCCCTACACCGGCAACCTGCAACTGCAGAGCAAGTACGACCAGAGCGACGCCAGCAAATCGACCTTGCGCAGCGACCCGGACGCTGGCACGGAAAAGGTCGGCAAGCAGGTCAAAGCGTTCATCGGTGGGCTGATTTACGCCAACAAACGCTTCCTGCGGGCCAAAACCCCACAAGAAGCCAACATGGCCCTGGCCTGCCAGGACCAGTGGCTGGAGCGCTGGGCCCAGGCGGGCGCGCTGCTCAACCCCGACGCCAGCAGCACCGGCATGGCCGCACGTAAATGGGCGGTCGCCGCCATGGCCTCGAACCTGCTGCTGACCCAGGCGGCGAGCAATGGCAAGGTTAAGCTCTCGCCCGCCCAAAACACCTGGTTCGAACGCCTTGGCGAGCTGGTCATCCGTGAGTACCAGCCGCGCCAGACGCCGGACTTCACCTGGTTCAACAACCATGACTATTGGGCCGCCTGGGCAGTCGCCGCGACCGGCATGCTGGTGCAGCGCGACGACTTCATCCAGTGGGCCGACGGCAACCTGCGCCGAGGCCTGCAGCAGGCCGTGCGCAGCAGCGACGGCAGCTATGCCTACCTGCCGCTGGAAGTGGCGCGCAGCAAGCTGGCCGCGACCTACAGCCAGTACGCCCTGGTGCCGTTGGTGCTGCTGGCCGAGTCGGCGCGGGCCAACCACCTGCCCTGGAGCAGCGAGGATCAGCAGACCCTGGAACTGCTGGCCAACTTTGCTGCGCGCAGCATCCTTGACCCCGACAACCTGCCGGAACTCAAGGGCCAGTCACAGACCGATGTCGCGCCGTACAAGCTGGCCTGGTTGATCCCGTTCCTGCAACGCGCCCCGGACAACCGCCTGGCGCGTCAGCTGTATGACAGCGAAGACGGCGACGTCGACAATTACAGCCAGCTCGGCGGCCCGCTCAAGCCGTTCTACCCCAAACTGCCGTAACCCAAGGACGAACCGCCATGGCCTTGTTTGCCCGTCATCTCTACCTTCCCTGCCTGGCGCTGTTGCTGGCTGGCAGCACTCACGCCGCCAGCCAGAGCCTGCCGCTGCAGCAGTCACTCAGCACCGTCGCCACTGCAGAGCACCAAGCACACCTGCAACAGCTGCAGGCCCAGGCCCGTGAGGCCGTGCAAATGCAAACGCCTGAACGCCCGCGCCCCGCCGCACGCGGCAGTGTCAGCCTGCAACCGATGTTCTCTTCCCAGGGCGGTAGCTGGCCGTTCGAGCCGTTCGTCAACAACGGCCTGTTCCGTGCCATTGCCGGCTATCAGGCGCACCACCCGAACGCCGTACTGATTCGCAGTGGCAGCGTCACCCTTGCGCAACTGCATGACGCCCTCAAGGACGAGCGCATCCTCAAACGCTACAAGGACGGCTACCTGCTCAGCTACCCACTGATGATCGCCAGCGACGGTGGCCTGGTGCTCGAAGGCACCAGCCTGTACCTGTACAGCCACTCCGGTACAGCGCTGATCAACCAAGGCTGGCTGGGCCTGAACCAGTCTCGCCTGGAGAGCGTCGCGGGCGACAAACCAGGCAGCACTGACCGGGCCTGGCGGCCGTTTGTGGTGGCCTGGGCCGGCAGCCACACCCAGGTGCTGAACTCGACCCTAAACCGCCTGGGCTACAACGCCAACCTGTCGCGTGGCCTGAGTACCGCCCTGAGCGTGCAGCAACCCGCCAACAGCCGACCGGCGACGCTGCTGGTGCGTAACAGCCAGTTCAACGAACTCAGTGCCGTAGAGCTGCAACATACCCTGGCCCAGTTCGACAGCAATCGCTTTGAGCAATCACAGCAATACGCCCTGGATATCCGCGACAGCCAGGCACTGATCAGCCAGAACCAGATCCGAGGCGTCGACAACAACAGCGCCATCCGCCTGCGTGGCAACACCCGGGCGCTGGTCGAGGGCAACCTGATCCTTGGCGCCAACAAGGCTGCCATCGAGGTCAGCGAACAACACGGTGCACTCGTATTGAGCCGCAACCGCATCGGCGCCAGCCGGGGCAACGGTATCCTGCTACGCAGCCTGCAACCCACGGACACTGCACCGTTGCTGATTGACGACAACCTGATCGGCAGCAGCCAGGGTAGCGCGATAGATGCCAGTGAAGTCGCCGCGGCAACGCTGATCAACAACCGTATTGGCAACACCCCGGAATATGCCGTCAGCCTGCGCAATGCCAGCGCCCTGCCCGGCCCGTTGATTCTTAGCGGCAACACCCTGGGCCAGGTCGGCAAGGCGGTGGTGCGGGTCGAAGGCTTGAGCCAGGTGGACCTGGGGCCTAACCGCTTCAACGGTACACCCCTGCTACAGAACCTGTTGATCGGCGATTTGCTGCCCGTACAGAGCCTGCTGCTCGACGCCACCCTGCGTCAGCACCAGGTGATTCGCGTCAGCCAGGTGGCTGCCGTGCAATAACGCGCTGCATGCGCACAAAGCAATCGTCCTCACCCACCGCTTCAAAGCCCCGGCGCCGGTACAACCCCTGCGCCGGGTTGCTCTTGAATACGGTCAGGCGCAACAACGGCAGGCGCCGCGCTGCCGCCCAGGCCGCCAACTGCTCCAACGCCCAGGAACCGACGCCCCGCCCCCGGGCGCTTGCAATCACCTGCAGCTCGCGAATGAACAGCGCCCGGGCATCCTGGCTCAGGCTGCAAAAACCCAGTAACTGCTCGCCCTCGACGATCAGCCATTGCTCACGCCAGGTCCAGGCTTGATCAAACGCTTCATCCATCCACAGGAGGTCATACTCCCGGTAATACGGCAGCATGTTGTCGAACGTCAGCGCGCGAGCAAAAGGCAAGTGCTGGTCAGTAGCGCGAATCAGTTGCAGGGTCATTAAACGATTAACCAAAGCCTACGAAGGGATCAACAGCGTATCAGCGCCTGTACGGACGCTGTGGACGATACAACGCTGATCAGTAAAACGTATGCACTTACAGGTTTACTTGATCAAGATCAGATCGCCATCACTGTTTGTTTCTATGCTGGTCACGCACGGCTCGTTACTTCATGGCAAACGCTACTTGGACCCCTTCTCATGACCACCCCGACACTGGCGACACGCTCTGCACTTTCAAGCGTTAGCCAAACCCCCAGCCGCGCCACGCTGACCCTGTTTTTCTCCTTGTTGCTGGCCGGGTTGGTGTACACCGCCTGGAGCCTGTTTCGCGATGTCAGTGCCAGTGGCACGGTGATTACCACCTGGACACCCTTTGTCCTGCTGGGCGTGGCCCTGGTAATCGCTCTGGGGTTCGAGTTCGTCAACGGTTTCCACGATACCGCCAACGCGGTGGCCACGGTCATCTATACCCATTCGCTCCCGGCCTCGTTCGCCGTGATCTGGTCGGGCTGCTGGAATTTCCTCGGCGTACTGTTCTCCAGTGGCGCAGTAGCCTTCGGTATCGTCGCGTTGCTGCCGGTGGAACTGATCCTGCAGGTCGGCTCGTCGGCCGGCTTCTCGATGGTCTTCGCCCTGCTACTGTCGGCGATTGTCTGGAACCTGGGAACCTGGTGGCTGGGGCTGCCGGCTTCATCGTCACACACCTTGATCGGCTCAATCATCGGCGTTGGCGTGGCCAATGCCCTGATGCACGGTCGCAACGGCACCAGCGGCATAGACTGGACCCAGGCCAGCAAGGTCGGCTACTCGTTGCTGTTGTCACCAGTGGTCGGTTTTGTCTGCGCCGCCTTGTTGCTGCTGACCTTGCGCCTGTTGGTCAAGCGCAAAGAGCTGTACCAGGCGCCCGTCGGCAACGCACCACCGCCCTGGTGGATTCGCGGGATGCTGATCCTGACCTGTACCGGTGTGTCCTTCGCCCATGGCTCCAACGACGGGCAAAAAGGCATGGGGCTGATCATGCTGATTCTGGTCGGAACCCTGCCGATGGCCTATGCATTGAACCGCACCATGCCTGCTGAACAATCCGTGCAATTCGCCTTCGTGGCCGAGGCCACCCAACAGGCGCTGGTGCGCACGGCGCCACAGCCGGCACCCGACGATCCGCGACAGACCCTGACCACCTTCATTCGCAGCCAGCAGGCAAATGCCGATCTGCTACCCGCCCTGGCCGCGCTCGCCGGCCTGATTGGCCAAGAGGTCAAGGGGTATGGCTCCTTTGCCGGCGTACCGGCCGAGGCCATGGCCAATGTGCGCAACGACATGTACCTGACCAGCGAAGCCATTCGCCTGATGGACAAGCAGAAGCTGATCCACTTTGATCCGGCGACCCAGGCCACCCTGCAAGACTTCAAACGGCAGATCGACGATGCCACGCACTACATTCCCCTCTGGGTGAAGGTGGCCGTGGCTATCGCCCTCGGGCTGGGCACCATGGTCGGTTGGCGGCGGATCGTGGTGACCGTCGGCGAGAAAATCGGCAAGACCCACCTGACCTACGCCCAGGGCGCCAGCGCCGAACTGGTCGCGATGTTCACCATTGGTGCGGCAGACCTGTACGGCTTGCCCGTTTCGACCACCCATGTGCTGTCCTCTGGCGTGGCCGGCACCATGACCGCCAATGGCTCGGGCCTGCAGCTACGGACCATCGCCAACCTGCTGATGGCCTGGGTGCTGACCCTGCCGGCGGCGATTGTGTTGTCGGGTAGCCTGTACTGGTTACTGCGTCAGGCGTTCTGAAACAGCAGCCATACTCAAGGCACCCTCGCCACCTCGCGGAGCCTTGCCATGGCTGAACTGCTGCGCCACATCTGCCGTCTGCTGGACAATGGGCTGAACAAGGACGTCTTCGACAACCTGCGCAACTTTCTCATGTGCTCGCTGCTGCTGGCGGCTGGCAGCAGCACGCTCACCGGTGATGGCCAAGTGTATTTCGGCCTGTTCGCAGCGCACATGGCCGGCGTCGGGCTGATAGCGCTGGCCGTGTTTCTGATGCTGCTGAACATGGCCGACGGCCTGCGCAAGCTGTCCAAGGCCCGCCATCCGCTGCTCCTGCAGGTCATTCTGTGCCTGATCTACATGCTGTTGGCGGTGCGTGTGGTAGAGATTGTCTGGGAGTTTCGTGCAACCTGAACCCGCAGCTCGCGGACCCGCGTCCAGGCATCCGCCTGCAAGCACTGCGCCTGCCCACCCCTACTCGTCATAGTGATACATGGGGCCTTGGCTGCGAGCAGGCAGCGTTGTGGTGTAGGCTAACTGCCCGGGAAGAATAATGATTCAAAAAAGGATGAGCCCCATGACGTACGATGACGCCTCCTTGCGAGCCCTTGCGACACTGCCCCACACCGCCCTGTTCGTCGCCTGGGCCGTGCAACGGTCCCTGACCAGCCGTAACTTTCAGGCAGACTTCGACTACGAGATCAATTCGCTGGTTGAGCGTACCCTCACGCCCGGCCTGTTCTTTCGCCAGTGCTGCGACAGCAGGCTCAACGCTGAAGACCTCAACCGCCAGGGCAATGCCTTCGTCGCCCACTACCTGGCCATCGAGAACGGCCAGTTTGCCGCCGACTGCCAGGACCTGCTGGCGACAAAGAGTGATAGCCCGAGCAGTGTGGCCGACACCTGGGACAACTTCGACCGCCTGAAACCACGCCTGGATGAACGCTTTGCACAGTGGCAAAAGGACCTTTACCTCGCAATCAGCACCACAATCTGACCCAGCACATTTCCAAGGATGGACTACCCATGGCACAAATAAAGGTCTATGGCCTGCGCTCGACACTGGAGCGCCACCGCACAGGACTGTCGGAGGCGATTCATGCCGCAGTGATGGCTGCACTGGCGTATCCGGTCGAGAAACGTTTCCAACGTTTCATTGCGCTGGACCCGGCGGATTTCCTCTACCCCGACGACCGCTCACACCAGTACACCATCATTGAGATCAGCCTGTTCGAGGGCCGTTCGGTACAGGCGAAGAAAGCACTCATTCGCCTGTTGTTCCTGTACATCGGCGAACGCACCGGTATCAGCGCCCAGGATGTGGAAATTACCCTGTATGAAACCCCGCGGGAGAACTGGGGTATTCGCGGCCTACCGGGAGATGAGCTGGGGTTGAACTACAAGGTTGAGGTCTGACAGGCGCCGTATGTCCGGGTGGCGCCCGCCGAGTGTCGATTGTTCTGCTACTTTGGGAATACCCAGCACGCACACGTACAGGTGACCCATCATGGCGCGCACCACTCCTATCGAGCTCTACCGCAACATTGGCATCGTTGCCCACGTAGACGCCGGCAAGACCACAACCACCGAACGCATCCTGTTCTACACCGGGGTCAACTATAAAATGGGCGAGGTGCATGACGGCGCCGCGACCATGGACTGGATGGCCCAGGAGCAGGAGCGCGGGATCACCATCACCTCGGCAGCCACCACGGCTTTCTGGCAAGGCTCGACCAAGCAGTTCCCGAACAAGTACCGTTTCAACATCATCGACACCCCCGGCCACGTTGACTTCACCATTGAAGTCGAACGCTCGCTGCGTGTGCTCGACGGTGCGGTGGTGGTCTTCAGCGGCGCCGACGGCGTCGAGCCGCAGTCTGAAACCGTCTGGCGCCAGGCCAACAAATACAAGGTGCCTCGCCTGGCCTACATCAACAAGATGGACCGCCAGGGCGCCGACTTTCTGCGGGTGGTGAGACAGATCGACAAGCGCCTGGGGCACCACCCGGTGCCGATTCAACTGGCCATCGGCGCCGAGGAGCACTTTGTCGGGCAGATCGACCTGGTGAAGATGAAAGCGATCTACTGGAACGACGATGACCAGGGCACCAGCTACCGCGAGGAGGAAATCCCCGACGCGCTGCGGCCACTGGCAGAAGAATGGCGTGCCCACATGATCGAAGCCGCCGCCGAAGCCAACGACGAGTTGATGAGCCTGTACCTGGACGGTGTCGAACTGAGTACGGCGCAAATCAAGGCAGGATTGCGTCAGCGCACCCTGGACAACCAGATCGTGCCGACGATCCTCGGTTCGTCGTTCAAGAACAAGGGGGTGCCGCTGATGCTCGACGCGGTGATCGACTACCTGCCGGCCCCTTCGGAAATTCCGGCCATCAACGGCACCGACCCGCAGCACGAAGACAAACACCTGGAACGTCATGCCGACGACAACGAGCCCTTCTCGGCCCTGGCCTTCAAGATCGCCACCGACCCGTTCGTGGGTACCCTGACCTTTGTCCGGGTCTACTCCGGGGTATTGTCCTCAGGCGATGCGGTACTCAACTCGGTCAAGGGCAAGAAGGAACGGGTCGGGCGTATGGTGCAGATGCACGCCAACCAGCGTGCCGAGATCAAGGCCGTGTGCGCGGGCGACATCGCCGCACTGATCGGCATGAAGGATGTCACCACCGGCGATACCCTGTGCGACATCAACAAGCCCATTATCCTTGAGCGCATGGACTTCCCCGACCCGGTGATCTCGGTGGCCGTGGAGCCCAAGACCAAAGCCGACCAGGAAAAAATGGGCATCGCCTTGAGCAAACTCGCCCAGGAAGACCCGTCGTTCAGGGTCAAGACCGACGAGGAAACCGCACAGACCATCATTTCCGGTATGGGTGAGTTGCACCTGGACATCATCGTCGACCGAATGAAACGCGAGTTCGGCGTCGATGCCAACATCGGCAAACCCCAGGTGGCCTACCGCGAGAAAATCCGCAATACCTGCGAGATCGAAGGCAAGTTTGTCCGCCAGTCGGGCGGTCGCGGCCAGTTCGGTCATTGCTGGATTCGCTTTTCGCCAAGCGATGAAGGCAAGGAAGGCCTGGAATTCACCAGTGAAGTGGTCGGTGGAGTCATCCCCCGTGAGTACATCCCGGCCATCCAGAAAGGCATCGAAGAACAGATGCAGAACGGCGTACTGGCCGGCTACCCGCTGATTGGCCTGAAAGCGGCGGTGTTCGACGGCTCGTACCACGACGTCGACTCCAACGAGATGGCCTTCAAGATCGCCGCGTCGATGGCCACCAAGCAGCTATCGCAAAAAGGCGGTGCAGTGCTGCTGGAGCCGGTGATGAAGGTCGAAGTGGTCACGCCGGAAGAATACATGGGTGATGTGATGGGCGACCTCAACCGTCGGCGTGGCGTGATCCAGGGCATGGACGACAGCCCGGCGGGCAAGGTGGTGCGTGCCGAAGTGCCACTGGGAGAAATGTTCGGCTACTCCACCGACATGCGCTCGATGTCCCAGGGCCGGGCCAGTTACTCGATGGAGTTCATTCGCTATTCAGAAGCGCCAGCCAGCATTACCGACGTGATTATCAAGAAACAGGGCTAGCCGCCACGGCACGCGGCACTCAAGACAACACGGCCAACCAGCGGGCTGGCCGTGACATGGGCAATTGCGTAAGATCCGCTCCCCCTTGCCAACACCTTTGACCACGGCCGGTTTCGCCGGTCGGTTTCTTTCAGGTACCCCATGAAACCCATTCGCCTACGCGCCGAGGCCCTGGCCGGCCTTACCACGTCCTTCGCCCTGCTGCCCGAATGCATCGCCTTCGCGCTGGTCGCGCACCTCAACCCGCTGATGGGGTTGTACGGTGCGTTCATTATCTGCACCTTGACCGCCCTGTTCGGTGGGCGACCAGGCATGATTTCCGGCGCTGCCGGGTCGATGGCGGTGGTGATCGTGGCGCTGGTGGTGCAACACGGCGTGCAGTACCTGCTCGCCACGGTACTGCTGGGTGGGCTGATCATGGTTGCCTTCGGCCTGCTGCGGCTGGGCAAACTGGTGCGCATGGTGCCGCACTCGGTGATGCTGGGGTTCGTCAATGGCCTGGCCATCATCATTGCCCTTGCCCAACTGGAGCATTTCAAAAGCGCAGAGGCCTGGCTCAGTGGTGCCCCGCTCTACCTGATGATCGGGCTGGTCACGCTGACGATGGCCATCGTCTACCTGCTGCCGCGCCTCACCCGCGCAGTGCCACCGGCGCTGGTTGCAATTCTGGGTGTCGGCCTTGCGGTGTACCTGCTTGACCTGCCGACCCGCACCTTGGGCGACATGGCCCACATTGCCGGCGGCCTGCCGGTATTTGCGCTGCCCCAGCTACCCTGGAACCTTGAAACCCTCGGCATCGTCGCCCCTTATGCGATATTGATGGCCTTGATCGGCCTGCTGGAAACCCTGCTGACACTGAACCTCACCGATGAAATCACCGAAACCCGTGGCTACCCGGATCGCGAGTGCGTCGCCCTGGGTGCAGCCAACATGGTTTCAGGGCTGTTCGGCGGCATGGGTGGATGCGCGATGATCGGCCAAACGGTGATCAACCTAAGCTCCGGTGGCCGTGGTCGCCTCTCGGGCGTGATCGCTGGGGTGATGATCCTGCTGTTCGTGCTGTTTCTCTCGCCGCTGATCGAGCGTATCCCGCTGGCCGCGCTGGTCGGAGTGATGTTCGTGGTCTCGCAGCAGACCTTCGCCTGGGCCTCGCTGCGGGTGTTCAACAAAGTGCCCTTGAACGACGTACTGGTGATCATCTCGGTGACCGTCATCACGGTGTTCACCGACCTGGCCACCGCCGTGCTGTGCGGGATCATCATTGCCGCCCTGAACTTTGCCTGGCAGCAAGCCCGCGAGCTTTACGCAGACGGCCATCTGGAAGCCGATGGCAGCAAGCGTTACCAACTGCATGGCACGCTGTTCTTCGCCTCGACCACCCAGTTCCTGAACCAGTTCGACCCGGCCAACGACCCGGCCCAGGTGACGCTCGATTGCCGCCACCTGAGCTTTGTCGACTACTCGGCAATCGCCGCGCTGAAGACATTGCGCGAACGCTATGCCAATGCCGGCAAGCACCTGCGCGTGCTGCACCTGTCTGAGCGCTGCAGGCAACTGCTCAGACGCGCGGGCATGCACACACCAGGCGAGTGAGTCGCAGGAGGAGCGTTTCAGCAGGCCTGGCGACTCTTGACCGAGGCAGACACTGCGGCCCATGCTCACGCTCCTCCAACCGAACGCTCAGGGAACGACTGTATGAAGCTGGAAACCTTAGCCATTCACGCGGGCTTCAGCCCCGATCCAACCACGAAGGCTGTTGCCGTACCGATCTACCAGACCACCTCCTTCGCCTTTGACGACACCCAGCACGGTGCCGACCTGTTCGACCTGAAGGTGGCTGGCAATATCTACTCGCGGATCATGAACCCCACCAACGACGTCCTGGAAAAACGCATGGCCGCGCTTGAAGGCGGCGTCGGCGCACTGGCCGTGGCTTCGGGCATGGCCGCCATCACCTACGCCATCCAGACCGTGGCCGAGGCTGGCGACAACATCGTCTCGGTGGCCAAACTGTACGGCGGTACCTACAACCTGCTGGCCCACACCCTGCCGCGCTTCGGCATCCAGACCCGCTTCGCCGCCCATGACGATATTGCCGCGCTCGAGGCACTGATCGACGACAAGACCAAGGCGGTGTTCTGCGAGTCCATCGGCAACCCGGCGGGCAACATCGTCGACCTCCAGGCACTGGCCGACGCCGCACACCGCCATGGTGTGCCACTGATCGTCGACAACACCGTCGCCACCCCGATCCTGTGCCGCCCGTTCGAGCACGGTGCCGACATCGTCGTGCATTCGCTGACCAAGTACATCGGTGGCCACGGCACCAGCATCGGCGGCATCGTGATCGACTCTGGCAACTTCCCCTGGGCTGAACACAAGCAGCGTTTTGCCCTGCTCAACACCCCTGACCCGTCCTACCACGGCGTCACCTACACCGAAGCCTTCGGCCCGGCAGCCTTTATCGGCCGCTGCCGCGTGGTACCCCTGCGCAACACCGGTGCGGCACTGTCGCCGTTCAACGCCTTCCTGATCCTGCAAGGCCTGGAAACACTGGCCCTGCGCATGGAGCGCCATACCGAGAACGCCCTGAAAGTGGCGAACTACCTGCGTGAGCATGAACAAGTCGCCTGGGTGAAATATGCCGGCCTGCCGGACCATCCCGAGCATGAGCTGGCCGTGCGCTACACCGGTGGCAAGCCGGCGTCGATCCTCTCGTTCGGCATCAAGGGCGGCCAGGAAGCCGGGGCGCGCTTCATCGATGCGCTGAAACTGGTAGTACGCCTGGTGAACATTGGCGACGCCAAATCGCTGGCCTGCCACCCGGCCTCCACGACCCACCGCCAGCTGAACGACGAAGAACTGGAGAAGGCCGGAGTGCCACGTGACATGGTACGCCTGTCCATTGGCATCGAGCACAGCGACGACATCCTGGCCGACCTGGCGCAGGCGCTGAAGGCCTCTGCACAAGGCTGAGTCGGGTTTTGTAGCGTTAGCAGGGTTGCTACTGGTGGGGGCCCATGAGTTCGCGGTGCCTGCATCGCGGGCACGGCTCGCTCCCCCAACCTGCGAGGATCAGGCAGCTGGCAAGACCGCACCCGCGGATTGCTCAGCCCCTGGCAAATCCGCAGACACAATAAACTGTACATCCATACAGATAATGCTTGCCTCCCGCCGCCACCCTGCGCATGCTATGCAACTTCTATAGCCGCCAGACTCATCATCGGCCATGCGCCTCTTTCTCTGCGAAAAACCCTCCCAGGCCAAGGACATCGCCAAAGTCCTCGGCGCCAACCGGCGCGGTGATGGCTGCTGGGTCGGCAACGACCTCTGCGTAACCTGGTGCATCGGTCACCTGCTGGAAACCGCACCACCCGACGCCTACGATGCCCGCTATAAACGCTGGGTACTGGAAGACCTGCCCATCGTGCCGCAGCAGTGGAAGATGCTGGTCAAACCGAAAACCGCCAGCCAGTTCAAGGCGGTGAAACGCCTGCTCGGCGAAGCCCGTGAACTGGTCATCGCTACCGACGCCGACCGCGAAGGTGAAATGATCGCCCGTGAACTGGTCGAGCACTGCCGCTACCGTGGGCCGATTCAGCGCCTGTGGTTATCGGCACTCGACGATGCCTCTATCCGCAAGGCTCTGGCAGCGCTCAAGCCCGGTGCCGCTACGTTCAGCCTCTACCACTCGGCCCTGGGTCGCTCACGGGCCGACTGGCTGATCGGCATGAACATGAGTCGCCTGTTCACCCTGCTCGGCCGTCGCTCCGGGTACCAGGGCGTGTTGCCGGTTGGCCGGGTGCAAACCCCTACCCTACGCCTGGTGGTCGACCGCGACCGCAGCATCGCCGACTTCGTGCCGGTACCGTTCTGGGCCATCGAGGTGACGCTGAGCAGCGCCAATGCGAGCTTTACCGCGCAGTGGCGCGCCCCGGAAGACGCCTGTGACGATCAGGGCCGCTGCCTCAACCCGGTACTGGCACAGCAAGCCGCCGAGGCCATTGGCGGCGCGGCCAGCGCTGAGGTGGTGAACGTCAGCACGGAGCGAGTACGCGAAGCCGCCCCGTTGCCCTTCGACCTCGGTACCCTGCAGGAGCTCTGCTCGAAAAAGCTGGGCCTGGGCGCCCAGGAAACCCTCGACATCGCCCAGGCGCTGTATGAAACCTACAAGGTCATCACCTACCCACGCAGTGACTGTGGCTACCTGCCACTAAGCCAGCACAGCGAGGCCCCGGCCATCCTCGCCGCACTGGGCCGGGCCGACGCCAGCCTGGCCGCACTGCAACCCTATCTGGAGCCGCAACGCCGCTCACGCGCCTGGAACGATGCCAAGGTCAGCGCCCACCACGGCATCATCCCTACCGCTGCGGCCATCGACCTGGGGCGCCTGCCGAGCAAGCACAAGGCGGTGTTCAGCCTGATCCGTGCACGCTACCTGGCGCAGTTTCTGCCCAACCACGAATACGACCGCACCGAGGCCGACTTCGACTGTGCCGGTCAGGCCCTGCGCGCCGTTGGCAAGCGTATCGTCGAACCCGGCTGGCGCCGCGCCCTGCCCGAAGCCCTGACCCCCGGCAAAGGTCGCGAAGCGCCGGCAGCGCAGGTGTTGCCGGCACTGAGCAAAGGCCAGCACTGCACCGTGGCCGGGGTCAATCTCAAGGACCTCTGGACCCAGCCGCCCAAACCGTTCACCGAGGGCGACCTGATCAAGGCCATGAAGAACGTCGCCAAACTGGTCGACGATCCACGGCTCAAGCAAAAACTCAAGGACACCACCGGTATTGGTACCGAGGCGACCCGTGCCGGAATCATCCAGGGCTTGCTCGACCGAGGCTACCTGGTAAAGAACGGCAAGGCGTTGTCGGCCACCCCGGCGGCCTGCAGCCTGATCGACGCAGTACCTCGGGCCATTGCCGACCCAGGCACTACGGCTATCTGGGAGCAGGCACTGGACATGGTGCAAACCGGCGAGATGAGCCTGGAGGCGTTCGTTGCCAAGCAATCGGCATGGATGAGCAAGCAGGTCGAGCGATGTGCCGGGCTCAGCCTGAACATCAGCGGCCCGGCAGTTCCAGCCGGGGGTAGCGGCGCCCCCTGGAAAAAGAAACGCAAGGCCGCAGCGCGTAAACCATCGAGCAGCGCCAAACGTCCGAAGAAAACCGCGGTGCCAAAGGCCCGCTGAAAACGTGTATACGCATCAACTGGATCAACTCAAGGTCAGGGACTGCCCATGAAATTTGCCTACACCATTCTTTACGTACCCGATGTCGCGTCATCGCTGGCGTTCTTTGAACAGGCCTTTGGTATTAACCGGCGCTTTTTGCATGAGTCTGGCGACTATGGCGAACTGGACACCGGTGCCACCACCCTGGCTTTCGCTTCACGGGCGCTGGGCCAGGCCAACCTGCCAGAGGGGCTGGTCGTGGCGGCTGAATCGGCCCGGCCGCTGGGTATGGAGATCGCACTCGCCACCGATACTGTCGAGGCCGCCCACGCCAAGGCACTGGCCTGCGGCGCAACCGAGCTCAAGGCCCCCGAGCAAAAGCCCTGGGGGCAAACCGTGTCGTACCTGCGCTGTCCCGATGGCTTGCTTGTGGAGTTGTGTACGCCGATGGCGTAACGCTGGTGTCTGCGCCGACAGAAAAAAGCCCTGCCGGAGACCGGCAGGGCTTCAAGGTGCAGCCACTACAGCGTAACGATCAGCGACCGATAGCCCGCGCCGCGTCGGACGTGTACATGTCCGGCGTGAACTTGCTCTCGTTGAGGATCGGCCCTTTCTTCGCCTCGTTGGTCATCCCGTAGCCGGTGTACTGGCCCGAGTTCAAGTCCATGAAAAACTGTGAACCTGCCTGCCAGCCGCTCATGTCCGGATGGTAGTAGTAGTTGATCATTGCATGCTTCCACAGCTGCCCACGGGCATCGTAGTTATCGGCCATGACCGCGTTCCAGGTGTCTTCGTCAATGAACAGCACCCGCTTGCCATAGACGTGGCGATAGCCTTCCTTCAGGTCAGCCTCCACCACCCAGACACGCCGCAGCTCATAACGCATGAACTCAGGATTGGGGTGGTTGGGCGTGAGCATGTCAGCGTACTTGATGTTCCCCGCATTCGGCTTGAACGCGTTGGCCGGGCTGTAAATTTCACGCTTGCCAATCAGTTTCCAGGTGTAGCGTTCCGGCGCGCCGTTGAACAACCGGTCCTCATCGACCGTCATGGTCCCGTTGGTACCGATCATCGGTTGGTCATAACCGTAGCCCGGCATTTGCCGGACGCGTCGGGTCGACGGGCTATAGGCCCAGGCCTGGCGGGATTCGGTGGCGAAGTTGTAGGGTTCATGGGCAATGCTGATCACGCCGTTGTCACGGGCCGGTTTCAGCGTGGTGTTGTAACTCATCGCCTGGACCTTGTCTTCGGTCTTGGGTTCGACCGTTGGCGAGTTGGCCTGCGACAGGTTGCGCGCATGGGCACGGCCCCAACCGATACTGCCGTTGGGCAACACGGACGCCAGGTCGCTGATCTTTTCCTCGGTGTAGGCGCGCGCCGGCAACTGATGGTTCCAAAGCACTTCCATGCCGTTTTTCGGAATCGGGAACGGCACCTGACCGAGCCCTTCAATGCCCAGGCCGTCATTGACCAGCTTGGCAGTCAGTGCGTTCTGCATCGCCCGCCGGCACACATAATCGGGGTAACGGAAATCCCGATGCCCAGGGTAGACGTTCATCTTGTAGGTGGTCGGGTACTTCTTCAGCAGGGCTTTCTGACCTTCGGTCAGGTGCGCCTCGTACTGGCTCATGTTCTGTGCGGTGATCACCAGGATCGGCTTCTCCGACGCGTAAGGGTCCACAGGTTGGTCACCCGAGAACTTCACGTGATTCCAGCCGGGGACCTCACCGAGGTATTTGCCGGTGTACGGGGGAATGGTTCCTGCAGCATTACCGGCCTGCTCGGCACCGACGCAGGTCAGTTCCTTGCCCAGCTTGGCGGCTTCCTGAGGCGACACCTCGGCGTATGCGCTACCGATAATCCCGGCATTGGCGGTTAATGCGGCTGCGAGCATGACACCTGTTCTTGTTATTTTCATGTATTGCCTCCTTCGCTGATAAGGCTTGCGGGTATGGGCCTATTGTTCGTGTTCTGACGGCGCCAACATCGTCCGGAAAGACTAAAAATCAAGGTGCTTCCACCTTTCTTTCAGCGCGCTCTTGAGCACTTTGCCGGTGGCGTTGCGTGGCAGAGGCTCAGCCTGCGAGTACACCCGCGCCGGGACCTTGTAGCCCGCCAGCCGCTGGGCAATGAATGCACAGACGTGCTCTTGGTCGGGCATCTGCCCGGTATTGCCGTGAATGACCAACGCCACGGCTTCACCCAGTACCGGATCGGGGATGGCAAATGCCGCCGCCTCGTCAACACCGGGCATTTCACTGACACAGGCTTCAATTTCGGCCGCCGAGATTTTCTCGCCACCGCGGTTGATCAGGTCCTTGAGCCGCCCGGTAATGCAAAGAAATCCCTCCTCGTCCAGGTAGCCGATATCCCCCGTGTCGAGCCACCCGTCGCGCAAGGCCTCGGTGCTGGCCTGCGGCAGGTTCCAATAGCCGCTCATCAGGGTTGGCGAACGCAGCCAGATCAAACCACTGGAACCGTTGGGCAACGGCTGCCGCGGGTCGTCGCCAATGCGCACATCGACAATCGGCAATGGCCAACCGGCCGTTGCCGGTTTGTAGACGAACTGATCGCCCCCAATGGCCGCGCCGATGCCGTTGCTTTCCGTCAGGCCGTAACCGCTGCCACAAATGGCCTCGGGCTTGCGTGCGATCATCTCGGCCAGTAAACCACTGGAGGACGCACCACCCCCAAGGCCCAGCCCGAACAGGCTGGCGGTCTGCTCGGAGCCAAAGCGTGGCGATGCGAGCAGTTGCTGCATCATGACCGGTGCGCCACTGAACTGGGTACAGTGCTCCTCACAGATCAGATCGAGGGCGCATTCGACGTCCCACTTGTACATCAGCAGCAAACGCCGGCCACTGCGCATTGCCGAAAGGAACTGCGCATGCAACCCGCTGACATGGAACAGTGGAACCGCCATCAGGGTGGTGGGTGGGTAGCCGCTCTGGATCACCCCACTGATGAGCTCAGGTGAGCTCAGCGCGCAGAATGCGCTCTGGAACTCCAGTGCGGTCAGGGCCTGACAGATCGCTCGGTGGCTGGACACCACGCCCTTGGCCCGGCTGGTAGTGCCGGAGGTGTAGAGGATCAGTGCCGGTGCATCAGGGTCAATATTCACCACTGGAACAGGCAAGCGCGCGTCGGCCAACAGGTCTTCATAGCGAAGACAGTACTCGGGCAGTTGTACCTGACGTTCCGTTCCCACAACGATCGTTGGCAACTGGTCGCCGGCCAGGTCGTCTTGCAGCACGCTCAGCCGCGGTTCATCGCACAGCAGCACGCGGGCACCGCTGTCTTGCATGCCATGCAGCAACTCGTCACGCAGCCCCCAGCTATTGAGCGGTACACACACCGCGCCGCATCGCTGGATCGCGGCGAATGCCACCAGCCAGGCCGGCTGATTGCGCATGGCAATGGCAACCCGCTCGCCGGGGCGCAGATCAAAACAGGCGACCATCTGCCCCGCCAGCCGGTCAACCTGATCGAAGTACTCGGCAAAGGTCAGCCGCTGGGCTTGCCACACCAGGAACTCGCGCTCACCGTGCACACGACCGGCATCAATTGCTTCCACCAGGTTGTGTGCGGTGTGCCGAAAAAAACGTGCACCACCCTCCGCCGGGCTTACCACTTCAAAAGGCGAGCCCGGTGCAATCAATTGCTGCCAGGCGGATTGCCATCGTTCAATGCTCATGTGTCGTTCTCCAGGGCAACCGAGACGTCGCGCCTTCAGGCGCAGGCCTCGTCGAGGGCCGAATAGCGTTCGCAATGAAAATCCCGGTCACCCAAACAGGCCTGGGCGACGCGCACACGCTTGAGGTAAAGACCGACATCCAGTTCATCGGTGACCCCGATGCCACCGTGCATCTGTACGGCTTCATTGCTGACCTTGATTGCCGTATCACCGGCCTTCCACTTCGCCAGGCTGACCAGTCGGCCACGTTCGGCGACACTCAGGCTGGCGTCGTCCAGGGCCGCCAGCCCGGCCATGACTGCGCTGCGGGCCAGGGCCAGATCGACGTACAACTGGGCGGCACGGTGTTGCAGGGCCTGGAACGAGCCAATCGGCGTGTCGAATTGCACGCGGGTCTTGAGGTAGTCGAGGGTGGTCTGGAACAGTTGCTCGGCCATGCCCAACAGTTCTGCGGCCAGGCACGCACGGCCGCGGTCCAGCGCGGTGTCCAACGCGGCCCAGCCATCACCGAGCGTGCCCAACAGTGCGTCACTGCCCAGTTGCACACCGTCCAGCCGTAGCCGCGCACAGTTACGCGAGTCGATCAACGGCAAGGCGCTGCAATTCAGCCCAGGGGTATCGGCAGGTACCAGGAACAGGCTGATCCCCTGTGCCTCACCCGCATGCCCCGAGGTACGCGCAGCCAGCAGGTACGCATCGGCGCCAACCCCGTCGACCACCCAGTACTTGTCACCCCGCAAACGGAAACCGTCGCCCTCGACCACCGCCTCAAGGGCCGTACCCAACGGGTTATGACGTGACTGTTCATCCAGCGCCAGGGCCAGGCGTTTCTCGCCGCTGATCAGGGCATTCAGCCAGCGGTCCTGCTGTTGCGGGTTGCCCGCCAGGTGCAATAGCGAACCACCCAGCACCACGCTCGACAGCAAGGGCGTGGCCGCCAGGTTGTGACCGATAGACTCGAACACCGGCCCTAGCCCCATGCAGCCAAAGTCCAGGCCCCCGTAATTTTCCGGAAATGGAATCGCACTCCAGCCCAGGTTTACGGCGGCTTGCCACAGCTGCGGATCAAAACCGAGCACCGAGCCCTCGTCGCGCAGCCGACGCTGGGCCGCAACCGGGCTGCGCGCCGCGAGAAAATCCCGGGCACTGTCGGCGAGCAAGCGCTGCTCTTCGCTGTAGCGCAGGTTCATGGCGTCACTCCTTTCTTTGCATCGGGCAGACCAAGCACGCGCTTGGCGATGACATTGAGCTGGATCTCCGAGGCACCACCGGAAATCGTCAGGGCATAGCTGTTCAACCAGGCCCGGGTAATCGCCTGTTGCTGGGCACTGAAAGCCTCGCTTTGCCAGCCGAAGGCATGCCCGCCCATGGCATCGAGCAGGACTTCGAACTTGTCGCGTTCCTGCTCGGTGTGCACCAGTTTCATGATCGACATCAGGCCACTGACGTCGTCACCGAACCTGGCTTCTTCGGTCATGCGCTGAACCGTCAGGCCATAGGCGTGTTCATTCATCGCGCAGGCCACGGCGCGGGCATGCAGCGCCTGTTCGCCTTGGCTTTGAGGGCGCGGCAGGTATTCACGCAGCAGCGAAAGTAAATGGAAATGCGAGGGCAGGCTGATCTCGCCAAACTTCGACATGGCCTTGCGTTCGTGCTGCAGCAGGTACTTGCCCAGGTTCCAGCCGCCATCCAAGGGGCCGATCAGTTGCTGCTTGGGCACCTTCACCGCATCGAAGAACACCTGGCAGAACGCCGATTTGCCGCTGATCAGGTCAATCGGTACCGCCTTGACCCCAGGGCTGCGCATATCCAGCACGATCAGGCTGATACCTTCATGCTTGGGCACCGAGGGGTTGGTTCGTACCAGAGCGTACATCCAATCGGATTTATCGCCGTAGGACGTCCAGATCTTGCTGCCATCAACGACAAAGTGGTCGCCAGCATCACGGGCCGCCATTTTCAGGCTGGCAAGGTCGGAACCCGCGTTAGGCTCAGAGAAGCCCTGACACCAGCGCACTTCACCCCGGGCCATGGGCGGCAATAACGTCCGCTTCTGCTCCTCACTGCCAAATGCCAGCAGCACCGGTCCAAGCATCCAGATGCCCAGGTTGATCTGGGGCGGCCGACACTTGAGCCTGCGCATTTCGCTCTCAAGTACCGCCAGTTGCTCTTCGCTCAAGCCCGCACCGCCGTATTCCTCGGGCCACTCCGGGCAGAACCAGCGCTTGTCACGCATGCGCTCAAACCACAACCGGGCGTCTTCGCTGGGGAACTGCGGCTGGCTGGCACCCCACACCACTTCGCCCTCCGCCATGGCGGTTCGCATGGACAAGGGGCAGTTGGCCTCCAGCCAGGCACGGGTCTCGTGCCTGAATTGCTCAATCGTGCTCATGAAATTCACCCTCGACCCGGCCCCGGACTCAGTCCGGAGCGGGTACTGTTCTTGTTGTATTGGCTGAGCGGCGCGGGGCGCTGTCAGCGTTGGGTACGTGGCATGCCCAGGCCGAACTGGGCGATCAGTTCACGCTGAATTTCGTTGGTGCCACCGCCAAACGTCAGGGTGACCGAAGAGCGTAGTTCGTACTCCAGCTCCCCCTGCAACAAGGCTGCTGAGGAGCCGCTGCGCAACGAACCGTTGGCGCCGAGAATGGCGGCGAGCTTGCGCAGTATCTCGATGGCCGACTCGGAGCCATACACCTTGGTGGTCGAACTCAGGGCCACATCCATGCGCTGCTGCTCAAGGTCGGCGGCGATACGCAAGTTGATCAGGCGCATCGCTTCCAGGCGGGCATAACACTCTGCCAACGAACTGCGCACCCAGCCCTTGTCCATGGCCCGTCGGCCCTGTTCATCACGGCAACGCGCCCACAGGTAGACACGGCGGAACAAGGCGACGACCTTGTCCGACCAGGAGCCAAGCCCAAGCCGCTCATGGTTGAGTTGCTCGGTGATCAGCTTCCAGCCACCGTGCAGATCCCCTACCAGCATGTCCTTGGGCACCCGCACGTTGTCGTAATAGGTGGCGGTCGTGGCAATGCTGGTGGTCGGGATCAGTGTCGTGGAGAACCCGGGCGCCTGGGTATCGAGGATCAGGATCGAAATCCCCTTGTGACGCGCTTGCGTGGGGTCAGTACGCGCCGCCAGCCAGATGTAGTCCGCCGCATCGGCACCGGACGTCCACAATTTGTTGCCATTGACCACGAACTCATCGCCTTGCAGGCGTGCGCTGGTCTTGAGAACCGCCAGGTCACTGCCGGCGTCCGGCTCGGAGTAGCCGATGGCAAACATGATCTCGCCCGCAGCGATGCCCGGCAGGAAGCGCTCCTTTTGCAGCGCGCTGCCATGGGTCATCAGGGCCGGGCCGACCGTGCTGATGGTCACGAACGGCAATGGCGCACCGGCAATGTTGGCCTCTTCAAAGAAAATCAACTGCTCAGTGGCCGCGTAGCCTTGGCCACCATGCTCTTTGGGCCAGCCAACAGCCAGCCAACCGTCGCGGCCCATTTGCCGGATGGTTTGCCGGTACAGCTCGCCGCCTTCCTGGCCACGCAACTGCTCACGCAGCTGCGGGGTCATCAGCGCCTGGAAGTAGTCCCGCACCTTGTGGCGCAGGGCGTGTTGTTCGGGAGTCAGATCAACGAACATATAACGCCTCCTTAGGCCGCGCCGAGAATCAGGCCGCTGGTCGGCACGCCGGTACCGGCAGTGACCAGCACGTTTTCTACCGCCGGCACCTGGTTGACCGCGGTGCCGCGAACCTGGCGCACCGCTTCGGCGACGCCGTTCATGCCATGAATGTAGGCTTCGCCCAGTTGTCCGCCGTGGGGGTTGATCGGCAACTTGCCGCCACGGGCATGATGGCCCGCGCGGATGAACTCCTTGGCCTCGCCACGCTTGGCGAAACCGAATTCTTCCAGCTGCGGCAGCACGAACGGGGTGAAATGGTCATAGATCACCGCGGTCTGAAACGCTTCCGGCCCCAGCCCTGACTGGCGATAAAGCTCACGGGCCACCACCCCCATTTCCGGCAGCCCGGTAATGTCGTCACGGTAGAACGAGGTCATGATCTGCTGACCGTCAGTAATGCCCTGGGAACCGGCCTTGATCATCACCGGCTTCTGGCGCAGATCGCGGGCACGTTCCGCCGAAGTGATCACCATGGCCACGGCGCCATCGGACTCCTGGCAGCAGTCGAGCAGGTGCAGCGGTTCGCAGATCCAGCGCGAGGCCTGGTGCTCCTCGAGGGTAATCGGCTTGCCGTAGAAAAACGCCTGGGGGTTGGTCGCGGCAAAATCACGCACGGCCACTGCGACCCGACCGAAATCCTCGGACGTGGCCCCATAGGTGTGCATGTAGCGTTGAGCGAACATGCCCACCCAGGCCGCCGGCGTATGGAAGCCGTGAGGCATGTACCAGCCGTAGTTGACGTTCTCGAAGATCGGCGTCGAGGCGAAACCGTACGTGCCGGTACCGAAGCGATACCAGGACCGCTCGTTCATGGCCCGGTAGACCACCACCACTTTTGCCACACCGGTGGCCACCGCCATGGCCGCGTGCATGATCGGCGCACACGCCGCACCACCGCCGTGGGGCACTTGCGAAAAGAACTTCACGTCCTTGCAACCCAACAGGCGGGCAATTTCGTATTCCGGAACCTTGTCCACCGAGTAAGAGCTGAAGCCCTCAACCTCGGAGGGGTCAATGCCCGCATCCTTCAGCGCGCTCAGCGTGGCTTCAAGGGCCAGGCGCAGTTCCGTGCGCCCGGAGTTCTTGGAAAACTCGGTCGCGCCCAAACCAACTATCGCGGCGCGTCCGGATATCGACGAAGTCGTCATGTCTGTGTCTCCGGCTGTCAGGGCAGGACCAGCGCGACCGTACCGGTCACGTGGTTGCCCATGGAATTTTTGCCGCTGAGGGTGACTTCCACCGTACGGGTGTCGGCATCCTGGCGGGTCACGCTGCCGCTGAAGGTCATGCAGTCACCGGGGTAGTTCGGTGCACCCAGCTTGATTTTCAGTGAGGTGAACGTGGCCAACGGCCCCGCCCAGCCTTCGACATAACGTTGCACCAGCCCGTTGGTGGTCAGGATGTTCATGAAGATATGCGGTGAGCCCAGTGCGCGGGCTGCCTCCAGGTCATGGTGCCCCGGAAAATAATCCCGGGTGGCAATCGCGCCACCGGTGATCAGGCCGACCGTGATTGGAACCGCCAGTTCAGGCAGCACTTCGCCGGGGCGCACGTCTTCAAAGCGCTTGGTGTTCTTCGAGGTCATATTTCCATCCCAGCTTGTCGTTATCGCTCAGCCAATCGCCGAGACGTTCCAGGCTTGCCGCCGAACCACCCAGGGCGAGGCCCAGGGCGCGGCTCCAATAGAGAAAACGGTGGATCGGGTACGTCAGGTCGACGCCGATACCGCCATGCACGTGCTGTGCGATGTGGCCAATGCGATGTCCCGCTTCACACGCCAGATAAGCGGTGGCCAGCGCTTCCGACGGCGACGGCAAACCGGCGTCGAGGCGATAGCAGAGTTGCCAAAGCACACTGCGCAGGGCCTCAAGGGCGATATGCGCATCGGCCATGCTCATTTGCACCGCCTGGAAGCTGCCGATACGCCGCTCGAACTGCTGACGCTCACTGACATAGGCCACGGTGCGGCGGATCTGCTCCTCGCTGACACCCAACTGCAACGCGGCCAAGGCCGCCACGCTGCGTGGCTCCAGCCAGGCCAGGGCAGCACTGGGCAGCAACTGCGGGGCCGCAACGCACAGGCCCTCGACATGCACATCGGCCACCGCTTCACCGTGGGTAAGCACCGCGGGTACACGGGTTACCTGTGCGACCGAGAGGTCAAGCAGCAACAACCGCGGCTGGCCGTCTACGTCTGCCAGCACCAGTGCCGCCTGTGCCTGTTCGCCCAGGGCCACGGCCGCGACCCGACCATTGATTTCCCAGCCCTCGGCACACGGACGGGCCTGAAGCTCGATGCCGCGGGCACTGCCAAGGGCATCGATGGCCAGGGTCAGCATGGCTTCACCCGACGCGGCTTTTTCGGCCCAGGCCGCGACCTCGGGCAATGCGAACTCGGCAAGGGTCGCTGCGGCCAGTTGATGCCGCCACAGCGGCACCTGTGCCAAGCCCTTGCCCTGAGCCTGCAACACCAGCATCAGCTCGGTCATGCCCAGGCCACTGCCACCATGGGACTCAGGAATCGCCAAGGCGTGCAGCCCGGTTTCAATGCAGAGCGCCCAGAGTGGAGCCATCAGCGGCTCACCACTGGTATCCCAGCGACGCAGGTAGTCGTCGTGGCAGTGGTCGACAAACAGGCTGTCAGCCATCTGCGCAATCGCGCGCTGGTCTTCGGTCAATTCAAAATTCATGGGGTCAACTCCTACGCGCCGACGGGCCGAAACAGGGGCAAGGTCAGCGCGTCATCGAAGGTCTGGAACTCGACCTGCAGACGCTGGCCGATCTGCAACTGCTCACGCTCAATGCCGACCAACCCGGCGATCAGGCGTACGCCCTCCTCCAGCTCGATCAGACCGATGGGGTTCGGGTGATCGAACGGCGCGACCTCCGGGTAGTGCATGACCACAAACGAGTAGAGGCTGGCGCGACCACTGGCCTGGACGGTGTCCCAGTCGAAGCTGTGGCACTGGATACAGACCGGCGCGGGTGGATGGCGCAAGGTGGCGCAGGCCGTGCAACGCTGAATCAACAGTTGGCCCTGTGCGCAGCCCTCCCAGAAGAACCGGGTGTCGTCACTGATGCCCGGTTGCGGGCGCTTGGCCTTGGCAGGTGCAGCGGCCACGGCCGGCGCAGGCGCTGCTGGCTGAGCATTGGCCGGGCGAAACTTGAACACGCGGAACAGCAACTCGCCTACCGGTTCGTCGCCACCAGCCTTTTCGACGAAGTGACTCATCACCAGGGTGACAAAGAAGCCCGTGCCCAAGGCGGTGGTTTTCTCATCGCCCACCGCATCCAGGCGGGTGGTGTAGTAGAGCTTTTCACCCAGGCGCAAGGGGCGCGTGAAGCTCAGCTCGGAGTTCACTGCCACGACCGAGTTATAGCCGTACTGCTCGAACAGCTTGAGCACTTCATAGGGGTTTTCGTCGGTGGAACCTGGCGGATAGTGGTTGGCATGGAAGCCTTCCATGGTCCACACCTGCAACATCGCCGGCGGCGCAATCAAGCCCTCATGGGGCGTGCCGAGGGCAAACGCAGGATCGGTGTAGAGCGGGTTTTCGACACCCATGATCTCGCACCACTGACGAATCATCGGTGCATTGACCTCATCCCAGGCATACACACGACCGTATTGGCGCCCCACTAGGGCGCGCACATTGGATAGCAATTGTGGATCAGCCAAAGTCGTCTCCTGCAAATTGAGGGCGGCAACCGGACCCGGCTGCCGCCATGGGTCGATCAGGTGGGCAGAACCTGCGCCGCACCGAGAAACGCCGGACGTTCGCCACCGCCATGCAGCAGCAGGTTGCAGCCGCTGGCGTAGCTGGCCAGTGGCGAGGCGATGTACAGGCAGGCATTGGCGACATCCGCCGCCACGGCCATGCGACCGGCCGGGATACCGGCGCTGACGGCGGCGATACCGGCGTCGTTGCCGTAATGCAGGTGAGCCTGTTCCGTCAGCACCAGGCCCGGGCTGACCGCGACCACACGAACCTTCGGCCCCCACTCCACCCCCAGCGACTGCACCAGCGACAGGACGCCAGCCTTGGCCGCGCCATAGGCCGCCGTCCCGGGTGAGGCGCGCAAGGCACTGATGCTGCCGATAAACACGATGCAACCGCCCTGCACTTGCGCCTGCATCAGGCGGTTGGCGTGCTGGGCGACATTCAGAGGCGCGATCAGGTTGAGACGAATGATGCTGTCGTGAAAACGTGGCGATGCGCTGGCGGCCTCGGCTGCCGGGCTACCGCCTGCGTTGTTGATGACCACGTCAAGGCGGCCAAAATCGCGACTGATGGTGTCGAACAGCGCCTGTAGCGAGTCCGGGTCGCGCACGTCCGCCGGGATGAAGATGGCGCGCTTGCCCTCCAGCGTCGGCACCTGCTCAGGCGCTGAGCGGGCGCAGACGATCACCTGCGCATCGGCCGCCAGAAACTCACGCGCAATGCCCGCGCCAATGCCCTTGGTACCGCCGGTGACGAGCACCACCTTGCCACTGTAATCAAGCCCCGAATGCAGCCCCATGTCGCGCTCCTTAATTCTGCTGACAGGGTTCACTCTAGGGACAAAGCCAGGCCCATTCTTCGTCTGAACGGACGATGAATCATCACCGTCCGGCCGTGACACTGGCAGGCATTCACCTGACGCCTGGCTCACGAGGACGCTCATGCCTGATTCATCCGCTCCACCGGTTCTGCTCGAACGCCCGCTGCCTGGCGTAGCCCTGCTGCGGCTCAACCGTCCGCACGCGACCAATGCCCTGAGCCTGGAGTTGCAAGCCTTGCTGTCGCGTTACTTCAGCGAACTGAGCGCCGACCCGCAGGTGCGTTGCATCCTGCTGACGGGCGGCGACAAGGTGTTTGCCGCAGGCGGCGATATCAACAGCATGGCCGGCGTCGGCCCTATCGATATCTACCGGCGCCATACCGAACGGGTCTGGGCGCCGATTCAGCACTGCCCGAAACCGGTGATCGCGGCGATCTGCGGGTACGCCTATGGCGGTGGCTGCGAGTTGGCGATGCTTGCCGACCTGATCGTCGCCGGGCGCAGCGCACGCTTCTGCCAACCGGAAATTCGTATCGGCATCATGCCGGGCATTGGCGGTACCCAGCGATTGGTCCGCGCCGTGGGCAAGGTAAAGGCCATGCGCATGGCCCTGACCGGGCAACCGATCAGCGCCGAAGAAGCCTGGGTGGCCGGCCTGGTCAGTGACCTGGTGGACGATGATCAGGTCCAGGCTCACGCCCTGGAGCTGGCTCGCGTCATCGCAGCGATGCCGGCATTGGCCGCAGAACAGATCAAGGAAGTGATTCTCGCCGGCATGGATGCGCCGCTGGAGGCCGGCCTGGCACTGGAGCGCAAGGCCAATGCCCTGCTGTTCGCCTCCCGAGACCAGAAAGAAGGCATGCAAGCCTTTATCGAAAAGCGCCCGGCACAATTCGAGGGGCATTGAACGGCATCCACTCGGAAGAACGCAGCACTGCAACACAGCACAAGGCCGCTTGCCCGTTTCAACAGGCAAGCGGCCTTGTGCAATCAAGCACTAACGTGATGATCAGATGCTCATCACCATCTGCCCACTGTCGATGCGCAGTTCGACGCCGTTGATGGCCCGGGACTCATCGCTGGCAAGAAACAGCACACTGGCCGCCACATCCTCGGGCAAGCACATGCGGTTCATCGGGTCACTGTCGATGGTCAGGCGGACCGGGTCGACACCCTGCGGGAAGCCGCCACTGCTCATGTCGGTGAGTACGCCGTCCGGGTGCAGGGTATTGCAGCGGATCCGGTACTTGCGGCGTCGGCAGAGCACCGCCACTGAACGCGACAAGGCCGCCACAGCGCCTTTCGAAGCACTGTAGGCCATGAAATCATCACGCCCGGCCAGTGCCGCAATCGACGACAGGTTGATGATCGAACCACCGCCCTCCTTCATCAGCGCAATCCCCTCGCGACAGCCGAGAAACACACTGTCGGCATTGACCCGCATGACCTTCTGCCAGTCCTGCAACGAAGTTTCTTCGACTGAACCGCTCAGCAGTATGCCGGCATTGTTGAGCAGGATATCCAGGCGGCCATAGCGCTCACGCAGGTGCGCCATGACCTGCTTCCACTCAGTCTCGCTGCTGGCGTCATGGCGGATAAACGCCGCAGCCGGGCCGATCTCGGCAGCCAGTGCCTCACCGGCAACGACGTCGATGTCGCTGATCAGCACCTGGGCGCCTTCAGCTGCCAACAAGCGTGCACTGGCACGGCCAATACCCTTGGCACCGCCAGTCACCAGCGCCACCTTGCCATGAACCCGTCCGGGCATGTTGTTCTCCTTGATCGTCATCAGGTCATCTCGTGTGCGCGGTTATGTTGCAGTGGCTGTGCAGGGTTGATTGCGGCTGCCGTCCCGGCGCGACGCCCGGAAAACACGCAATCGGCCAGTGATAGACCACTGATGTACAGGTGTGAGGGAATACCCAAGGCAGTGCGGCCAGCAGCGTAAAGGCCCGCGATGGGCTGCCCTTGGGTATCCAGCACGGCCCCGTTGCCTTCATCCACCCGCAAACCGCCCAGGGTCAACGCCCCTAGCGGGAAGACCGGGTTGGTCACGGAAATGTCGCAGGCGTAGAACGGGCCCTGCTCAAGCACCTGGCGACCGCCTGGCGACTTGCCGAATGGATCGGGCGCCTCACCACGCGCAGCCGCATTGTTGGCCTGCAGCGACTGGCGCAACGCGCTGGCCTTCATGCCAGTGGCCGTAGCCAGTTGTTCCAGGCTCTTGCCCTTGCTCACCTTGAGCAGCATCAACGCCAGCGCCGGCACGCTCTGGAACCACCAGTACCCACCGAACAGTGCCTCCCGGATCGCCTTTTTGCGCAACGGGGCATCGAGCACCAGCCAGGCCTTGCCGCCCTGCTCCTCCATCAACGGCTGGCCCAGCGTCGCGCCATAGACCTCTTCGTTGCAGAAACGCTGGCCTTGGCTGTTGACCACGATGCCCTTGTGCCAACTGTAGGGCGGATTGATGAACCGCCAGGCCGACACCCGATTCAGCGCAGCGCCTTCACCACCAGCGCTCACGCCCAGGCGCAGGCCGCTGCCGTCGCAGCCGGTGGCGCCTACCTTGAAGTTGCGGCGAAATTTCGGCGCGTGCTGCTTGATCAGCTCGCGGTTGAAGATGAACCCGCCCGTACTGAGGATCACCCCGTTCCGGGCCCTGACCAGCCGTGGGCGGGCGAACTCGCGCTCCAGTTGGCTGACCCGCAGGCGTAACCTGTCACAGTAGGCCGGGGAAAAGTTCTGCAAGCGCTCGGCACGGGCAGCCCAACGGGCGTGCAGCTTCGCCTGCTTGCTGCCCGGCGGCAGGCACCACAGCTCGGCACCGATCACCCGGCCCTCCTGGTCAAGTACCAGGCGCTTGGCGGCTGATTGCAGCAGTGGCCGCACCCCGGCGCGCAGGCAAGCCGCCTTGAGGTGCGCATACAGCACTGCACCACACTGGCCTTTGCCGACCGTACGGTGGCCGCGTGGCGCCGGAGGCAACGGGCCGCTGTGCTGCGGTACCAACTCATTGCCGGAGTAGTAGAGGAAGTAGCCGTCGGGTGGATAGGAGGTCTTGCCACCTGGGGGCATCTGGTGCCCGTAAGGCGCACCATGGCTTTCCAGCCAATCAAGGTTGGCCACGCTGTCCGCACAAAAGCGCCGCAGGGTCTCGTCGCTGACCACGCCCTGGGTTTCGTGCTTGAGGTAATCAAACATGGCCTCGGGGGTGTCACTGAAGCCTGCGGCGTGCTGATACCGGGTCCCCCCACCGGCATACACGACGCCACCGCTCTTGGCACTGGCGCCGCCACCTGTGAAACGGTCGGCGATCAGCACATCGGCGCCATTGGCGCGGGCCTCCAGTGCCGCACAGGCCCCGGCCGCGCCCCAACCGATGATCAGCACTTCGCACTGCTCATCCCATGCCACGCTACTGCTGTCGGCAACGCACAATGGCGCCTGAATCGCCGTACAGGTGCTGTTATCAGACATGTCCATGACGGCTCCTAACGCTGGCTGGCGAGGTGGTTGGCAGCGACATAGGCGAAGGTCATCGCCGGCCCGAGGGTGCCGCCCGCCCCCGGATAACTGGTACCCATTACCGACGCGGAGCAGTTGCCGATCGCGTACAGGCCGTCGATGGGCGTACCGTTGTCGCGCACCACTTGTGCATGTTCGTTGGTCAGCAAGCCGCCCTTGGTGCCAATGTCACCGGCATCCAGGCGCATGGCGTAGTACGGCCCCTTGCGCAGGGGCGCCAGGCACGGGTTGGGCTTGATATTGCTATCGCCGTAGTAACGGTCGAACACATTGCCACCACGGTCGAAGTCCAGGTCCTGGCCAGTGCGCGCATAGTCGTTGACCTTGCCCACTGTGCGCTCAAGGCCCGCTGCATCGACGCCGATCTGTTCGGCCAGTTGCGCCAGGGTGTCGGCCTTCCAGTACAAGGTGTTCAACCATTCCTTGCGCAGACGGCTGTCAGGCATGACCTGGGCCGGCATCAACGGGCCCATGGCGTAGTGGAAGCGGAAATGCCCGTCAAAAATCACCCAGGCCGGTACGGACTTTCCGCCTGTACGCTGATTGTCGCGGAGCATGGCATCGACAAACTCCAGGTACGGAGCCGCTTCGTTGACGAAGCGTTGCCCCTCGCCGTTGACCACGATTGCCCCGGGGAATGCACGCTCGGCAAAGATACCGCGCGGTTTTTCCTCTCCTGGCACGGCAATGGTCGGCGCCCACCAGGCCCAGTCCATCAACGCGGTCGCCGCGCCATGGGCGATCCCCGCTTCCAACGCAGCACCGGTGTTGTTGCCCGGTGGCGTCGCACTCCAGGCCATGCGGGTCGGCTTGGGCAGGTATTGCTCGCGCAATGCCTGGTTCTGCTCGAAGCCACCGGAGCCCAGAATCACCCCGTAACGCGCATGCAGCTGCTTTTCCTGACCCTCACGTTGCACCGTGACCCCAGTGACCCGGCCCTGCTCCGTGAGCAACCCACGAAAATCGGTGTTCAGCCACAACGGCACGTTACGGTCCATCAGAGAACGACGCAGCGATGCAACCAACGCGCTGCCAAGGGCCGCGCGGCGGTCGAATTTACTTTTGCGCCGCCATTTGAAGTCCAGTTTGTAACGCAGCATCAGCCCCATGATCAGCCAGCGCCAGCCAAAGCTGCGGGCCATGGCCTTGTGCGCATGCCGGGCAGTCCAGGCAATACGCCCCATCAGCAAGGTCGAGGGTGACGGCTTGCGCAGGTTGTCCAGTTCCTCACCGAGCAGGCTGGTGTCGAACAATTCGGGGTCGAGGGTGCGTCCTCCGGGCAGCGAACCAGGCAAATGCGGGTAGTAGTCCGGGTACTTGGCAGCCACCGCATAACGTACCCGACTGGTACGGGTGAGCGCCTCGATCATCTTTGGCGCATTGTCCAGGTAGGCCTGCAGGCGCGCATCATCGACGTGCTCGCCAGCCGCGGCCTTGAGGTAGCGCATCGCCAACTCGAAGCTGTCGTTACCGCCCTGGCGAGCAAAGTAGTGATTGTTCGGGATCCAGATCCCACCGCCGGAAATAGCCGAAGTACCACCGTACTTGTCGCTTTTTTCCACGATCAGCACGCTGAAACCCTGGTCGGCGAGGAAGACCGCCGACGTCATCGCACCTGCACCCGAACCAACGACGATCACGTCGTAGTGGGTTTGAGACTGAACTTGAGCCGTCATTGTTGTTATGCCATTAGCTGAGGTCAGGAAAGACCGCCGACGACGATACGGGGACGCTGGCGGTGTGCATCCCATGATCACGGCTGACCGGGGCGCTCTCATCGTCAAAGCGGACTAGACCCGTCAGACGACATTGAACCTGGCGGACAACTGGTCCAGTGCCCGCGCCAACTGCTCCAGGTCTGACGCCGCCGCGGCACTGCGGCCGGCATTGGCCGAGAGCACGCCGGTGCCGGCCGAAACGCTCTCGACGCGCGCGACCATCTCCTGGGTAACCCGTACCTGTTCGGCGATCACCACAGCAATGGTGTCGACGCTTTGAATCACATCGTCAGTACCACTGCGGATCTGCGCCACCGAGTCGCCGGCCTCCTCTGCCAGCCCAACCCCATCACGCACCCGACTGATCACCCGGTCCATCCCACCAACCACCGCCTGGGTCCCCTCCTGGATGCGTTGTACCGTGAGGTCGATTTCGCCGATTGAACGGGCCGTACGTTGCGCCAACAGCCTGACCTCATCGGCCACCACGGCAAAGCCACGGCCCTGCTCTCCTGCCCTTGCGGCCTCGATGGCGGCGTTCAGCGCCAGTAAATTGGTTTGCTCGGCAATGCTGCGAATCACATTCAGCACCGTACTGATCTCGCCAGAGAACACTTCCAGCTCACGGATGTGCACGGCGGTGTCGCTGATCACGTCGCTGATGCGGTTCATTCCATGGGCCATATCGCGGATAAAACCTTCGCTTTTGCCCGAGCGCCCCGCCGAGTGCTGCGTGATGTTGCGCGAAACCCCGACCTGGGTGTCGACTTCGCTGATTGAACCCGACAGTTGCTCAACTGCAGAAGAGATGCCGCGCACGGCGTCAGCCTGCTGCTGCGCAGCCAACGAGGCCAGCTCTGCCGATTCGGCCATGTGGGCCGCTTCGTGACTGACACGCTGCACCAACGAGCGCATCTGCGAGATCAACCCGTGCAGGCTGTCGCGCATCGTCGCGATATCACCCAGCATCCGGGCAAACTCATCGCGCCCCTTGACCTCGATGGGCTGCGACAGGTCGCCACTGGCAATCGCGCGCACACTGGCGCCCACCTGAGCAAAAGCCCGTCTCAGGCGACGCAAGGTCGAGAACGCGGTAACGCTGCCAGCTAAAACCCCCACCACCGCCAGCACCAGGTACGCCAGCAGGGTCGAGCGATAGCGTTGCTGGGCGAGGTCGTATGCCCGCGCAGCCGCTTCCTTCTGCAACGTCTGCAGCTTGCCCAGTTCAATACCCGCCGCATCGCCAGCAGGTTCAGCCATGCGCAGGAAAGAAATGATGCCGGACAGCCGATAGTCACCCGCGCGCAAGGACTCCAGCAAAAGCTCCAGCTCACCCAGCCACGCCTGGTAATGGCCATCGAAGGCCTCGGCCACCTGCTGCTCATGGCTGGACAAGGGGCGTTGGCGGTAGCTGGCCCACACCTGAGCGAGCGCGTGATTGTTGGCTTCGATGGCCGCTAGCGTCACATCGATCGAGCGGTCGAACGCCGCCACCAGCGGGCCTTCCGGGTCATGCTGAATGGCAAGCAACACCAGCCGCCGACTTTCGTCGAGACGGTGCTGGACCTCACCGACAGTGAGCAGCGTCGCCAGATTGTCTTCATTGATGGTACGCAGACTGTCACGGGCCTGTTGCAGGCCATAGCCACCAAAACCGACCGCAACGATAAACAACAGTGTGGCCAACAACGCCCAGAACCACAGGCGCTGGGCAATAGTGATCGCGTTGAACATAAGCAACGGTAAACCCCGTAGAGGCGACAAGGCGCTCATCCGAGCGCCCCATGCACAATGAGTCAGTCAGCGGTGACCATGGCCATCATGGCCGCGAGGTAATGCTCGCCATACGGCGGCAGCAGGCCCCATTCACGCCGCGGGTCATGCGCAGGCGCCTTGAACACCGTGCGCAGGTGACTGAACTCAAGAAACCCTTCACGGCCGTGGTAATGCCCCATGCCAGAGGCGCCCACGCCGCCGAACGGCGCGTCGTGCATCGCCGCATGCATCATCACGTCGTTGACGGTGACGCCGCCCGACAGGGTGTGCTCCAGTACCCACTGCTGCTCCTGTTGATCCTCACCGAAGTAGTACAGCGCCAGCGGACGTGGCCGGGCGTTGATGTCGGCGATCACCCCATCAAGGTCCTCATACGTGAGCACCACCATGGCCGGGCCAAAGATTTCTTCGCGCATGATCTGGCTGTCACGCGGCGGGTTGACCACCACACGCAGGGGCCGGCGACGGTCCTCGGCATCAACCGCCAACGCCTCCGGCAGGCTTTCGATGCGAGCCCCCTGGGCCCGGGCCTCATCCACATAGCCCTCGACACGGGCCAGATGCCGCTGATTGACCACTGCCACCACATCCGGGTTGCCGGCAACCGTGGGGTTCAGCTCGCAATAGGCACTGCGCAAGGCGCTGAGGAAAGTTTCAAGGTGCGCCTGCGGTACATACACCAGGTCGGGACTGATGCAGATCTGCCCGCCATTACAGGCTTTGGCTGCGGCGATGCTGAACGCCGCCTTGTTCAGGTCGGCGCTGCGCGCAATGATCACTGGCGACTTACCGCCCAACTCCAACGTCACCGGTACCAGGTTCTGCGCGGCATTACGCATCACAGCGCGACCAATCGCAGTACTGCCGGTGAACACCATGTGGTCAAACGGCTGGGCGGTGAAGCCTTCCGCCAGCTCCGCGTCCCCCGTGACCACGGCGATCTCCAGCGGGTCAAGGTGCTCAGCACACAACTGCGCTACCAACTCAGCGGTACGCGGAACCACCTCCGACGGCTTGAGAATCGCCAGGTTACCCGCCGCCAGTGCACAAGCCAGCGGGCTGAACAAGGTAAACAGCGGGGCGTTCCAGGTACCGATGATGCCCACCGTCCCCTTGGGCTGATACATGACCCAGGCCTTGGCGCCCAGTTGGTCGTAGGGCGCGAATGCCGGGCGTGGCTCGTCCTGCATCCAGAGGTGCAGGTTGTCCCGCGCATGCTTGAGCGACGAGAGAGAACCCAGCACGTCGTTCATCAGGGAAAAGCCTGCAGGCCTGCCGCCGAAATCCTGATCCATCGCTTCGGTCAACACACCGTGGTGACGCACGAGCAGGTCGATCACCTGCTGAATACGCCGACGACGTGTGTCGGCACTGACCGCGCCGACGCTGTTAAAGGCTTGTTTCTGCCGGGATAACAGGCTCGAAAGCGCTTGTACGGATGACGTGGCTGAACTCATTCGTGTCCCCTCGCTGATGCTGGCCCCAAGGCCCGGAAGCGCCGGATGCGCATGGGGCCACACTAGTCGCGGGGCGACGCCCGGCGCCTCGTCCGATCGGACGAGAATCGAACAAAAGCGTTAGTCCGTTGAGACGATGTACAGCGCCCTGCGGCGACCAATACTGGCCACACGAAAACTCCACTCCATGAGGTCTATCATGGCTATGCAAAACGCCAGCTTCGATCCCCAGGCCTTCCGCGCCGCGCTCGGTACCTTCACTACCGGGGTCACGATCATCACGACCCAGGCCGAAGACGGCTCACCGGTGGGGATCACCGCCAACAGTTTCAACTCGGTATCGCTCAACCCGCCGCTGGTGCTCTGGAGCCTGTCGAAGAACGCCCGCAGCCTGCCGGTTTTCAGCAGCGGCAAGCACTGGAATGTGCATGTCCTGTCCACCGAACAGGAAAAACTCTCGGGGCGCTTCGCCACCCAAGGCGAAGACAAGTTTGCCGAAGTCCAACTCGATAATGGCGTCAGCGAGGCGCCTTTGCTGCAAGACTGCACCGCACGCTTTCAATGCCGTACTGCCTTCCAATATGAGGGCGGCGACCATGTGATCTTTGTCGGGGAAGTGCTGGCCTTCGATCACAGCGACCGGGCGCCGCTGGCGTTCCAGAGCGGCCAGTATGCGCTGGCCACCCGCAAGCCGCGCAGCGAGCTGCGCCTGGCAACCACACCGCCGCCACCGGAATGCAGCTACACCGAAGACCTGCTCGGCTACTTGCTTGGGCGCGGGCACTACCAGGTGCTCAATGCCCTGCGGCGCATGGTGAGCAACCAGAAGCTGGACGAACAGGCCTTTTTCATTCTCTCGGTGCTGTGTATCCGCGATAACCTGAGCCTTGAGGAAATCAACACCTTTGTCAGCTACACCGGCCATGAGGTCACACTGGCCGGCATGCGCTTTCTCGAGCGCCAACACCTGGTGGCCATCGAGGGCGATGCCGATCAGTTGCGTTTCGTGCTCACGGCAAACGGCCGCGAGGTGTCGCTGCAACAGTTGGCGCTGGCCAAGGTGGTGGAGGAAGAACTGTCGGCCAAGCTCGGCAGTGCCGACGCGCAAGCCCTCAAGGTCTTGCTCAAGCGCCTGATTGTAGTGAGCGACCCCGGCTTGCCCGATCTCTGGGCGCCGCGATGACGACCGGCGCAACCGTCATGCCGGCCACCTCGGTCGGCTGGCGCAGCCACGGCCTGTTGTTGCTGCTGGCACTGGTGTTCGCCGACAACTTTGTCGGGCGCCAGATACTTGCGGTGATGATTGAGCCGATCAAGTCGGAGTTCGGGGTCGGCGACACGGCCATGGGCCTGATCTCCGGGCTGGCCTTCGCGGCGGTGTATGCGCTCATGGGCTTGCCGGCGGGACGTCTGGTGGATCGTCTGCCGCGTACGCGCCTGCTCGCACTGTCGTGCCTGCTCTGGGCGTTGGCAACGATGGCCTGCGGGCTGGCCGGCAGCTTTCTGGTACTGGCCATTGCCCGGATGCTGGTCGCGGTCAGCGAATCACCAACGACCTCGGCATCCCTGTCCTTGATCGCCGACCTGTATCCACCGCATCGACGTTCACTCGCCATCAGTTGCTTCACCGCCGCGCCAACGTTTTCCTCGATCATCGGCTTGAGTATCGGTGCCTGGGTGGTCGAAGTGTATGGCTGGCGTACAGCATTCATTGCCCTTGGCCTGCCCGCCCTGTTGTTTGCCGCCATCATGGCCATCGTGGTGCGCGACCCGGTACGGGGGCGCTGGGACCTGAGCCCTGCCCCCGCCCATGCCCACGCGCCACTGCTCGGCATGGGCGCTGAAGCCCGCAAGCTATGGGCGCTGCCTGCCTATCGCTGCCTGATACTGGCGGGCGGCCTGACCACGCTCAGCTCCTACGCCATTGGCATGTGGAACACCAGCTTCCTGGTACGCTCCCACGGCCTCTCGCTGCAACATGCTGGCCTGTTGGCTGGGGTCATCTGCGGCACCGCCGCCGGTGTCGGGGGCCTGTTCAGCGGCTGGTTGAGCGACCGCCTGAGCCGACGCAACCCGCACTGGCAGCTCTCGATTCCGGTGCTGGGTCACTTGACCGCCATCGCCACCCTGAGCACCTACCTGCTCTGGCCCGACACCGTGCTGGTCACGCTCGGCAGCGTACCGATTCCAACGGCCATGGTGTGGTGTGCGCTCTACAGCTTCTTCGCCGTTTGGTGGGTAGCGCCGTCCTACAACCTTGTTACCCAATTGGTACCGTCCAACCGGCGCGGTACGGCCATGGCCCTGCAAACCATCGTCAGCACACTGCTCGGTGTCGGCATCGGGCCACTGGTGACCGGCCTGTTCAGCGACATGCTGCAACCCATGTTTGGCCAGCAGTCGTTGCGTTATGCGCTACTGATGGTAAGCCTGCCGGTCATTGGCTCAGTGCTGTTGCTGATCCGGACCTCGACCCACGCCTCCAGAACGGCCTATAGCCACGCGCTGTAAGCCTTGAACCACGCGTATTTTCTTCGATGGGCAGCCTGTTCAAACACGGCTGCCCATCCCTCGATCAGAACCGGCTGAAATCCGGTTTACGTTTCTCGGTGAAGGCTACGATCGCTTCTCGGGCGGCCTCTGCGTCAAGCATTTGAGCAAAGCGCTTCGCTTCTTCATTGATGCGTGCCTGCACGTCGCTGGCATCTGCCAGTTTCAGCAGGCGCTTGGTCTCCATGACAGCACTCGACGGTTGCTGGGCAATCTTGCGTGCCTGGGACAACGCGAAGTCGAGGACGGCTTCCGGTGGCAGCACACGATTGACCAGCTTCGACTGCAGCGCAAACTCGGCATCGAACGGCTCGCCGGTCAGCAACGCCTCGGCAGCGCCTTGATGACCAAACAGCTTGGGCAAAAGCAAGCTGGACGCAGCTTCCGGGCAAAGGCCGAGACTGACGAAAGGCACGCTGAAACGGGCGTTAGTGCCTGCATAGACCAGGTCGCAGTGCAGCAACAGCGTCGTGCCGACACCGACCGCCACGCCACAGACGGCTGCGACAATCGGTTTGGGAAATGCGCTCAAGGTGCGCAAGAAGCGCCAGACCGGGGCATCCTCGGTCGCGGGCGGATGCGCGATGAAGTCACCAAGATCATTGCCGGCAGAGAAGACCTGCTCGCTGCCGCGAATCAGCACCACGCGAACCTCACGGTCAGCCGCTGCACTGACCAGCACCTCGCTGAGCGCGTCATACATGGTCGCGGTAATGGCGTTTTTCTTTGCTTCACGGTTAAAAGCAATCGTGAGGACGCCGGCCTCCTGAGTGGTGAAAATATCGCTCATCCTTGCCTCATTGGTTAAGTAAGCCACATGCCACCCGAGTATGCCTTGCCAGCTTTCGCGGGTGTTGAAAACCAATAGGACAAAGACGTCGCCTGCCGGCGTGATCGCGGGCAAGCCCGGCTCCTACAGCTGGTGCGGGCTCTGTTGGAGCTGGCTTGCCTGCGATGGCGTCGGTGGGGTGCCAGTGAGTTCGCGGC
>JAEAMF010000437.1_pt1 | contig 53342 bp, 46 predicted proteins | sample 8958721 | NCBI WGS metagenome assembly JAEAMF01 (sample SAMN16933255, study PRJNA681124) | bioreactor sludge metagenome | isolation source: anaerobic bioreactor treating anionic surfactant - SDBS | place: India: Bengaluru | collected 2019-02-28
GCCAGGGCGAGATCGGCGTCTCCTGCGCCATGGCCTCGGGCGCGGCGGCCCAGCTCCTGGGGGCGACGGTGTCCCAGGTCGAATATGCCGCCGAGATGGGCATCGAGCACCATCTCGGGCTGACCTGCGACCCCGTGCTGGGCCTGGTCCAGATCCCGTGCATCGAGCGGAACGTCTTCGCCGCCTCGCGCGCCATCAGCCATGCCGCCTACGCCCTGCTCTCGGACGGCCGCCACAGGATCAGCTACGACGAGGCCCTGGAAGCCATGCGCCAGACGGGCCGCGACCTGTCGGCAAGGTACAAGGAGACGGGGACCGGCGGTCTGGCCGTTGTGGACAAGTAAGTCCGCGGCCGGCGCCTTGTCCCGGTTTGACTCGGCCCGGCGATTGTGTTATCTGCCTGGTCAGGAGTCCTTTGGCCGATGAAGAAGGTCGTTCGATTCGGGGTTTCGCTCGAGGAGGACCTGCTTTGCCGCTTTGACGCCCTGGTCGCCGGCCGGGGCCTGGCCAGCCGGTCCGAAGCCTTCCGCGACCTTATCCGGGGCGCGCTCGTCGAGGAGGAATGGCGGGCGGGCGGGGAGGTGGCCGGAGCGGTCGTGCTCGTTTACGATCATCATCGCCGGGACCTCGTCGGGCGGCTCACGGACATCCAGCACGATGCCCACGGCCTGATCGTGTCCACCCAGCATATCCACCTCGACCACGACCTGTGCCTGGAGATCATCGCCGTCAAAGGACGCGCCGGCGAGGTCCGCAAGCTGGCCGATGCCTTGCGCTCGATCAAGGGCGTCCTGCGAGGAACGGTCAGCCTGGCCGGTACGGGCCGGGCGCCCATCTAGAGAAGGCGTTCTCGCCGTTCTTGACAGCCAAATCCAGGGTCTTTAGAATGGTAGTGCTACGAATATGAAAAACAGTGCTACCCGGGAGCCGGCCTTGAGCGGATGGCCCGTTCCGGCGAGGAACTCGTTCAGGTCGCGGGACCTGGCGTATGCGGGCCTGTTCGGTGCGGCGGCCCTGCTCCTCCCGGTCGTTTTCCACCTGTTCCGCCTGGGCCACGTGTTCATGCCCATGTATCTGCCGCTGGTCACGTTGGCCTTTTTCGTCCGCCCCTCCGTCGCCGCGGCCACGGCCTTCGTCGTGCCGCTCTTGTCCGGCGCCCTGACCGGCATGCCGCCGTTCTATCCGCCCGTGGCCGGGTTGATGTCGCTCGAGCTGGCCGCCATGGCGGCCGTCATCGCGGCGGTGGCGTCCCGCCGGCCCCGGATGAACGAGTGGCTCGTCCTGCCCCCCGTGCTCGTGTTCGGCCGGGTCTTCTACATCGGGTTGGCCTACGCCGTCAACCTGGCGATCGGCCTTCCCGCCGCCTTCCTGGCCGGGCTTTCGGTGCTCGGGGGCTGGCCGGGCGTCGTCCTGATGCTCGTCGCTGTCCCGCCCTTGGCCAGGCTGCGCCGGGGACGCGAAGGGACGCCGGTTCGGGGCGGAGTGAATGCCCGGGCGGCCTATTTCGACTCGATCGCCGAGCGTTGGGACGGCTGGGAGGACCTGTCCGCCCTCGAGGCAAGGCTGGCCGCGGGCCTGGAACGGCTCGGGGTCGGGCCGGACGAGCGGGTGGTCGACGTTGGCTGCGGCACGGGCAACCTGACCCGGGCGCTGCTGGCCCGGCTCTCGGCCGCCGGCCGCGTTCTGGCCGTGGACCTTTCGCCGCGCATGATCGACACAGCCCGGCGAAAGGTGCGGGACCCGCGAGCCGATTGGCTGGTCGCCGACGCCCGGCGTCTGCCCGTCCGGGACGCCTCGTACGACCGTGTCATCTGCTTCTCCGTCTGGCCTCATATCGACGACCGCGCCGGGGCCGCCGTCGAGTTCGCCCGCGTCCTGAAGCCGGGCGGCCGTCTCGATATCTGGCATCTGGCCTCGCGGGCCAAGATCAACGCCATTCACATCGGGGCCGGCGGGGCCGTCGGCGAAGATCTGCTTCCTCCTGTGGGCGAAACGGCGGATCTGCTCCGCCGGCATGGTTTCAGCATTGCCGCGGCGGTCGAGGACGACGAGGGCTACCTGGTCGCCGCTGTTCGCCCGGAGCCGGCCTCGGACGATGCGCGCGCTCTGGCATGACCTGTGGGGTTCCGGCCGGGGCCCCGCCGTCCGGACCGCCCCCCGGAGCCGCATCCTGGCCGGCGCCCTGCTGTTCGCGGCCTGCCTGGCCGCCCCGGCCGGCCGGGTTCCAGGCTTGGCCCTCGTTGCGGCCGTCGCGGCCGGTTGGACGGCCGCCTGCGGACTTCCCCGGCGAGCCCTCAAGTCCTTCGCGGCCCTGGGCCTGGCCATGTTCCTGCCGTATTTCCTGCTGGTCCCGCTGATCGTCCCGGCCGTTGCGGCGGGGAAGGGCCCGGCCCGCCTGGCCGCCGCTCTGGCCGTCCCGTGGGACGTCGTTTTCCATGGAATGAGCGGCCTCTTCGTGGCCGCGGCGACGGCGTCCTCGCTCAGCGTCAGCGAGCTGCGGCGCGGCCTGCTGGCCTTGCCTCTGCCTCGCGTCCTCACGGCCGTGCTCATCCAGATCGTCCACCAGACGTCCACTCTGGCCGCCGAGACGGGGCGGATCGCCGCAGCGATCGCGGTCAGAGGAGGCACGCGGGGGGCCTCGACGGCCTGGCGCGTGGCCGCCGGCCTGCCGCGGGTTTGGCTGCCCCGGGTCATCGGACGCGCCGAGCGGGTGGCTTGTGCCATGGAGCTCCGGCGCTACGCCGACGCCGATCTGCGCCTCTTTGGAAGCGACAGGCTCGGCCCGCTCGACGCCGGGATCATGGTCCTGGCGCTCGGCGTCCTGGTCCTGGCGGCCGGGTTGCGCGGGGGCTGGCTCGGATGAACGGGACGGCGGTCCTGGCCTTCGACGGCGTGACCGTCCGCTACGAACCCGGCGGTCCCCCGGTCCTGGCGGGAGTGACGTTCGCGCTGGGGTCAGGGGAGCGGGTCGCCCTCGTCGGACTCAATGGCTCCGGCAAGACGACCCTTTTGCTGGCCGCGGTCGGCCTCGTCGGCCACGAAGGCCGGATCGTCGTCGACGGCCTCCAGCTCGGCCGGCGGACGGCGGCGGAGGTTCGCCGTCGGGTCGGCTTCCTGTTCAATGCGCCCGAGGACCAGATCCTCTTTCCCCAGGTGATCGAGGACGTGGCCTTCGGCCCGCTGCGGCGCGGGGAAGGTCGGGACGCGGCCTGCCGCCAGGCCGGCGAAATGCTGGAGCGGATGGGCGCGGGCGGATTGGCCCGGCGCCCTGTGCAGCATTTGTCCCACGGCCAGAAGCAGCGCGTCGCCCTGGCCGGCGCGCTGGTCACCCGGCCGTCCCTCCTGCTGCTCGACGAACCCACCTCGAGCCTCGATCCGCCCGGCCGCCGGGCCCTGGCCCGGGTCCTCGAAGGATTCGACGCGGCCATGCTGGTCGCCACGCACGACCTCGCGTTCGCCGGGCGTCTTTGCCGCCGCTGCCTCGTCCTGGACGAGGGACGCGTCGTTTATGACGGCCCCGATCTCTCGGCCGCGGAACGGCTCTGGGGACCGGACGACTGACGGGACTGGAGGCCGGGCTCGTGCCCGCGGATGGCCTTCAGGGACTCGATGAGCTTCGAGGCCTGCGCCCGGTCCAGGGCGTCCAGGTCATCCCGCTGGTAGTACTTGCGGATGAAGTTGCGCAGGTGCTCCGTTTCCCAGCCCAGGTCGGAGGCCAGGGACTTGACGTAGAGCTTCTGCTTCAGGGTCATGCCGGCGGCGTTGGCCCGAAAGTAGTCGCTGCGGACGAAGTAGCGCATGAGCTTGCGGAAGCCGGCCTCGTCCAGGTCGCGGGCGCTGCGGACCCCGGCCACGAGCCAGAGGACCCGCCGGTAGTCCTTGTCCGCCAGGCCGAGCTCCTTCTTGACGACATGGATGAGGGCCAGCTTCTTGGCGCTGATCCAGCGGGGCGCCGCGGCCGCCGGCGGGGCCGTCTTGGCCCGGGCGGGCGGCGTTTTCAGCGCCGACGGGTCTCGTGTCGCCATCGCTCGATCCTTTCCAGCGCCTTGGCCGGATCGACCCCGTCCCTGAAGAAATCACGCCAGGGATCCGGCCCCCGGGCGGCCCGCTCGGGCGCTGTCCGGATATCGAACCTCGACGGGTCGAGCCGGGCCGTGACCTCCCGCCAATCCAGCGGCATGGAGACCGTCGCTCCGGGCGCCGGACGCAGGGCGTAGGGCGCGGCCATGGTCGCCCCTTTCCGGTTCTGGAGGTAATCCAGATAGATGCGGCCCCGGCGCTTGCCCGGGCTGCGCTCCAGGCTGGTCTGGTCGGGACGGCGCCGATTGACGACCAGGCAGACGAGCCGGGCCAGATCGCGCGACTGGTCGTAGCCGAATCCGGGCCGGAGCGGGATGTAGACGTGCAGGCCCGTGGCCCCGGATGTCTTGCAAAAGGCCGGCAGCTCCATCTCGTCGAGGACCTCCTTGGCCGCCCGGACGGCCTCGACGGCGGCCTCGAAGGAGGTCTCCAGGGGATCGAAGTCGAGGACGATGTAGTCGGGCTCGTCGAGGTGCGGCAGGGACGAGCTCCAGACGTTGATCTCGATGGCCCCCAGGTTGGCCTCGTAAAGCAGAGTGTCGCGGTTGTCGCAGACCAGGTAACGGACGGCGCGGCCCCCGTCGCCGGACGCGATCTCGGCGGTGCGGACCCAGGACGGCGGGTCCTGGATCAGATTCTTCTGAAAGAAGCTCTCCCCGGCGATGCCGTCGGGGTGCCGGTTGAGGGCCTGCGGCCGGCCTTTCAAGTAGGGGAGGATGCGGCCGGCCATCTTGTCGTAGTAATCGATCACATCTCCCTTCGTGAAGCCCTCTCGGGGCCAGAAGACCTTGTCGAGATGCGTCAGCTCGGCCCGGGTCCGGAACCGCCGCGGCGGCCGGGCGGCGGCGGGGGAGGGGCCCGGGACGGCCTGCTCGCGGCCGACCTGGCGGGGGGGCTTGTCGTCGCGCAGCCCCAGGAACACCGGGTGGCGCAGGAGGCCCTCGGCCGTCCACTCCCCGAACTCGATCTCGGCCACCAGGCGCGGCTCGACCCAGGAGACGGGCTCGTTGGTTCGGGGCGGTTCGGCGAACGGCGAGTTCGTTGTCACGAGCGGGCGCAGCATGGCGTCGAGGTCCCGCAGGGTGTCCTCGTCGAAGCCCGTCCCGACATGCCCGATGTAGACCAGGTCCCGGCCGCGATAGACCCCGAGGACCAGGGCCCCGAAATAGCGCCGCGATCCCCTGGCCCGGGTGAAGCCGCCGATGACCGCCTCCTGCCGGCGGCGGGCCTTGATCTTGAGCCAGGCCCGGGTCCGCCGGCCCGGGCTGTAGGACGCGGCCAGGTCCTTGGCCACGATGCCCTCGAGGCCGTTGGCCGCGGCGGCCCGGAAGAAGTCCTGTCCCCGGGCCTCGACGGCGTCGCTCGTCCTGACGGTCTCCGAGACCGGCAGGATCCTGGCCAGGACCTCGCGCCGGCGCCCCAGCGGCAGGGGCCGCAGGTCGCGGCCGCCGATCTGGAGGATGTCGAAGACATAATAACGCAGGCGGCCGTCCCCGGGGCGGCGGGCGTTCTGGAGGTCCTGGAAGACGGGCCGGCCGCGCTCGTCGACAGCCACGATCTCGCCGTCGAACACCGTGTCCAAAGGAGCGCCGTCAAGGGCGGCCGCGATGGCGGGAAAACGGCCGTTGAGGGCTTTGCCGTTGCGCGAGACGAGACGCGCCCGGCCGCCTTGGATCACAGCCAGGGCCCGGTAGCCGTCCCACTTGACCTCGAAGGACCAACCCGGCCGGTCGAAGGGCGCTTCGACGAGGGTGGCCAGCATGGGCTCGAGAGGGCCGGGGAACGGCCCGCGGGGGGCGGTGGCAAGGCCGAGCGCCTTGAGAGACACGGACGGCTTGGCGGCGGACCGTCCGGAGGCCGGGCCGGGCGGATCGGCGTCCGGGGGCGAGCCGGACGGCGCCCGCCGGGGCTCCCGGCGCTTGAAAACCAGCCACTGGTTGTCCTTGGGGCCCCGGCCCTTGAGATGGATCAGCGTGAAGGGCCCCGTCAGCTTGCGGCCGTGGAAGACCAGGTCGAGATGGCCCTTGGCCAGGCCGGCCGCGACGGCGGCCTCTCCGCTCTCGCCGCCCGGGCCCGGCCCCGGCTCATAGGTCCCCTGGTCCCAGATCTCGACCAGGCCGGCCCCGTATTGGCCCTCCGGGATGCGGCCATGGAAACCGATGTAGTCGAGAGGATGGTCCTCGACCCGGATGGCCAGGCGCTTGTCGCGGGGGTCCATGGAAGGCCCTTTGGGAACGGCCCAGCTGATCAGGACCCCGGCCTGCTCCAGGCGCAGGTCGTAGTGGAGGTGGCTGGCCTGGTGCTTGTGGACGACGAAGCGGAGACGGCCGGCCGGACGGCGCCGAGGCGGCTTGGCCGGAGCGGGCTCGGGGGTCCGGGCGAAGGACCTCTTGCGCGCGTATTCCCGGAGCCCCATGGCCGTTCGTCCCTAGTGGCGCACGGCCGAAAGGCTTTCCTTGAGCCGGGCCATGATGTCCTCGACCTCGGTCTCGCGCGGGGCCTCTTCGGTCCGGGCGTGGACGGTCCGTCCTTTGGCCTTGGCCGCGATGATGGCCCGCAGGCGGGCCGCGTAAGTGTCGGTATAGGCTTCGGGCCGGAATTCGCCCTCGAACTTTTTGACCAGCTCCAGGGCCAGTTCGAGCTGGGCCTTGGGGGCCTCGATCCGTTCCGGGGGCAGGTCCAGCCCGGCCGGGGCGCGGAGAGAGGCCGCGAAGCGCAGCTGGATCAGGAGAATGGCCCGGCCCTCCGGCTTGAGCATGACCAGGTGCTCGCGGTCCCGGAGGACGAAGAGGCCGATGGCCACCTTCTTCGACTTGGCCATGGCCTCGCGGAACAGGGCGTAGGCCGTGTGGGCCTTGGGCTGCGGCTCGAGGTAATAGGGCTTCTCGACGTACTTGGGATCGACCCCGGCCTCGTCGACGAAGGCCTCGATCTCGATGGCCGAGGACTTCATGACGTCGGCCTTCCGGAAATCCTCGTCGTCGAGGACGACGTAATCGCCGTCGCGGTACTCGTAACCCTTGACGATATTTTCGAAAGGGACTTCTTCGCCGGTGGCCCGGCAGACCTTCTTGTAGGCGATCGGGCAGAGGTCGTCCTTGCGCAGATAGTTCATGCCGTGGATCTCGGGCTTGACGGCCGGGTAGAGGTTGACCGGGACATTGACCAGTCCGAAGCTGACCAGGCCGCGCCACGAGGGCCGGGGGCCGGCCGGCCGGCTCTCTTGGCCAGGTCCGCCGCGCGCCGCGCGCCCGGAGGCTTTGGGCACGGACTTGGGCTTGACGGCCGATCGGACCGCAGGTTTCTTCATGGCTCCCCCTTTGGCCGCGTTAGCGGACGATCTTGAAGTTGAAATCGGCCGTGCCCAGCGCCGCCCAGATCTTCAGCCAGACCATGATCATCATCTCCAGGCCGCGGGCCGCCGTCAAGTCCCCGAGGTCGACGACCGTCTTCCAGCCGAATTCCTCCCGGAGGAGACGGGACACCCGCTCGCGGGCTCGCGGGTCGTTGCCGGCCACGAACAGGTCGTGGTCGCCGCCGCCGAGGCCCTTGGGGTTGGTCATGATGTGGGCCGTGACCGTGTTCAGGGCCTTGACGACCCAAAGTTGCGGATGGGCCCTCTGGATCCTCTCGGCCAGGGAATCCGTGTTGACCACGAACATCTCCATGTCCCCGCCCTCGCTCCAGGGACCCAGGGCGTTGGCCGCGTCGACCAGGATCTTGTCCTTGAGGTCGGCCGGACGGGCTTTAGCTAGTACCTCGAGCGAGGCGTGCCCGGCCGTGGCGTTGAAGAGGAGCTCGCCGTGGGCGGCGGCCTCGGCGAAGCTGCCCAGCCGGACCTTTTTGTTGGCGGCCAGCCAATCCTTGAAGCCGACGCCGCCCTCGTCCGCGGGGCTTTCCTCGAGCTTACGGCGAACGTCGCGCGTCCCGACCATGACATCGTGGCCTCGACGGGACAGAGCGCTGGCCAGCGTCCGGCCGACGTCTCCGGTGCCCAGGATACCGAATCTCATGATGGACCTCCTCAAGAAGGTGCTACTTCACCCTATGACTCCCTCGCTTGATATCTAGCAAGATTCGTGCCTTAGGCCGGGTCGAGGCCCACAGTATTGGTAAATAGAAGAAAATAATATAATTACCTTAACATTGTATGTATATATTAAATAATAAACAACTTAACACAACAACAGCCGGGACGCGGCGGGGGAGGGGTCTCCGTGGGGAATAAGCCTGCGGGCCTATGTGTCCCCAGGCTTCGGGTGGCAAGGCCCATCGCCGCTTAGGCGCGAGATGGGCGAGGTGTCTCGAAACCTGATCGGCGGATCGGCGAGGAACGCTTTGCGAGGTCGCAGGCATTGCCGGGAGCCCGGAGGTCGGGTTTGAGGTCGAATGCGAGGTCCGCCTACAGCGTCGAACCTTGAGGAACAGAAAAACCATTCTTGGCCAATCCACGGGACGAAGGAGGCTCAAGGAGTCAGCCAATGCCCGGCGGCTGGTCGGGAAAAAGGAGTTACGGGACGGGCCGGCCGAAATGGACCCTGCGGCGAGGCCCGTCATGGGTCGTCAGGCCCGGATGGGCCCCCGAGCCGTTCAAAGCGACTTCAAAGAGCTGCGCCATCGCGGGGCGATAGAGCGAATTTCCAGGGGGGAAACTGCCGGGGCCGCCGATTTCCACAGTTGCACAAAGACCGGGCAAAAGGATATCCACAGAATGTGGGAATCGGCATCTCGAAGATAAGAAAACGGATGAGAGGCCCCGCCATATTGAGTCGCATAACGTTTATTATGTCAACTAATATCGGGAAGCGAGAAGGGGCCGCCAGGGGCGGCATCCGGAGGCGCGGGGTTCAGCCCTTGAGGGCCGGGCTTTCGTCCTTTTTGCGGATCTGGTCGATGATCTCCTGCAGGACGGCGATGATCTCCTGCTTGGAGATGGCCTGCTTCTTGAACTCGAGGCGCAGGCGGAACCGGTCGGTGTCTTCAGGGACGAAATTGTAGACGTAATATTTGAGCTTCTTGGTTTTCCCTTTGAGGTATTTGGCCAGGTCGCGGGTGTCCTCGCGGGTCAGGCGCCGCTCGGCGATGTCGCCGGCGAACTTGATCATGTCTTCGTCGGACTTGAGCTTTGCGATCTCGATGATGGTCGAGCGGCCGAAGCCGCCGGCATCGTGGATGATGTCCCGCGCCTTCTGCGGGATGCGGGCGATCGACAGGATCTCGGTGATGGTCGAGCGGGCCTTGCCGATCTTGGTCGAGATCTGCTCGTGATTGTAGCCGTGGATGTCGGCCAGGGCCTGGAGGCCGTCGGCTTCTTCGAAGATGTCCAGGTCCTTGCGCTGGAGGTTCTCGATCAGCGCGATCTCCATGGCCTCGGCGTCCTCGACGTCGAGATCGATGCACGGCAGCTCCTTGAGGCCGATGTTCCGGGAGGCCATGAAGCGGCGTTCCCCGGCGATGATCTCGAAGCGGCTGCCCTTGGCCCGCACCAGGATGGGCTCGAGGATGCCCTTGCTGCGGATGGAATCCTGGAGCTCCTCGATGTTGCCGAGCTCGCAGCGGGCCTGATGCGGGTTGGGATCGATCTTCTCGATGGGGATCATCCGGATCCGGGGCCCGAGCGACCGGGACGAGATCAGATCGACGAAGTGCCCGTCGTGCTTCATGGCGACGGACGTGGGAAGACCAGATTTCTTAGCTTTTTGCACGGCTCATCAGCTCCTCGGCGACTTTCCGGTACTGTTCCGCCCCGATCGAGTCCGGGGCATACGTGAAGATCGATTCCTTATAGGCGGGGCTTTCCTCGAGCTTGACGCTTTTCGAGACGAACGTCTTGAAAAGCTTGTTGCCGAAGACCCCCCGGATGCGCTCCACGACGTCCCGGGCCAGGTTCGTTCTCCGGTCGTAAAGCGTGATGACGACGCCCATGACCTTGAGGTGGGGGTTGGCGATGCGCTTGACCTTTTCGATGGTCTCCAGGAGGTCGTCCGTGCCCTCGAGGCAAAGATAGGACGATTGGATCGGTATGAGGATGTAATTGGCCGCCACCAGGGCGTTGAGGGTGATCAGGCCCAGGGTGGGCGGCGTATCTATGAAAACGTATTGATACCGGCCACGGACCTGTTCCAGGGCGTCCTTGAGGCGGAAATGAGCGTCGAACTCGCCGCTCAAGGAGGGCTCGAGCTTGGCCATGGAGATCTTGGTGATGGCCACATCCAAGCCGGGGATGTTGGAAGGGACGATGATCTCCTCGAGCTTCTCGCTCTTGCTCATGAGAATATCGTAGAGGGACTTATCGTGTTTTTCGGGATTGGCGACGAGCGAGATGGTGCTGTGACCCTGCGGGTCCATGTCGATGACCAGGACCTTCTTGCCCATCAGGGCGATGGCCGCGGCGACGTTGATCGTGGTGGTCGTCTTGCCGACCCCGCCTTTCTGATTCGTGATGGCGATGATCAAGAGCTCTCTCCCTCTCGACCGGTCATACGGCCGAGGTTCTTTTATAATCCAGCATTGTCAAAATAGCAATAAGAATGTCGCTGAACAAGGTGCGGCCAAAAGAACGCGAAATCGATCTCCGTCTTACCAAGCGCGAGGGGAATGTCGGCGTGCCGACATTTCTTGTAACTTGTTTAATTTATACTTGATAGGCCGATATTTATGGTCGCAAGCCGGCGCGTCCGGGTCGGCCGGCGTTGAGGGGGCCATAAGATCAGCCGGTTCCGATGCCCCCTGCCGACGGCGGTGTCCCTCGACCCGGCCTTGGCCGGAATGAAGACGCTCGGCATCGAGCGGGCCGCAGGAGAAAAATCGCGAGGAGATAACGTTCACGCGTTCGCCTATGGATCGTCGCTTTCGGACATCGTCCTTTCGACATTGGTCGCAAAGGTTAACGCGCTTGGGTGTGCTCCCTTCAAGCGGATCATGCGCTAGGACGGATCCTGCAAACGACGATCTGTAGCCGCGATGGCGACGCTACCGAAGAAATGCGTTAGCGCCCCTCCCCTAGCGGTTTTAGTCCGCCGGAAAGCATACTTCAAGAACGCGATCGGGGCGAACGGCACGCGGCCAGCCTGTTCTTGAGAGCGGGCTCTCGTGCGCAGATTGCAGGCTCGGAATATTGCTGTAAGTAACAGATAATAAATACTTTACAAGCATTTATAAAGCATTGATAACAAACAAAATATGTTTTTTCCGGACAGAATCTCGAGCGAGCAGCCGCCTAGCCCAAAATCCCCATCGGAGAGGACGCCGGCCGGCCGGGCCTGCCGCGACTTCTTTCTTCAAAAGCGCATTGAAGGTTCCGCGGCCTGGACGGCCGCATGACGTCGGCCCCGCGCGTGGAACAGTTCCGCTTGACGGCGGGGCCGTTTGGCATAGAATGGGGCGCAAAGCCATGACGCAAGAAGATCCGGCCGAGATCGGATTCGTCAGGAAGCTGGGCCTGGCCGACACGGTCTTTCTGGTCATCGGCGCCGTCCTGGGTTCCGGCATCTACATGACGCCCGGGCTCATCGCCGCCGGTCTGCCCTCGCCGGGCCTGCTCCTCCTCGTCTGGCTGACGGGGGGCCTCGTCACGCTCTGCGGCGCCTTGACCTTCGCCGAGCTCGGGGCCATGTATCCGCAGGCCGGCGGGCAGTACATCTATCTCCGCGAGGCTTACGGCCCGGGCGCGGCTTTCCTCTTCGGCTGGGCCTTCTTCGGCTTCATCATGTGCGGCGGGCTGGCCGCGCTGGCGGTGGGGTTCGCCGAGTTCCTGGGCTCCTTCTTTCCGGCGCTCTCGACGGGCCGCGTCCTCGTCCATTTCGCCCTCCTCGGGCAGCCCCTGGCTTTGTCCGCGGGCCAGGTCGTGGCCGCGGCGGCCATCCTGCTCCTGACCCTGGTCAACACGTTCGGCATCCGCTCGGGCGCGGTCATCCAGAACGGCCTGACCATCATCCGCTTGGCCACGGTGGCCGGCCTGGTCGTTTTGGGGGTCCTCTTCGGCGCTAAATCGGGGGCCTCGAACTTCCACCCCCTGTTCGCCGCGGGTTTCCCGTTCCCGGCCGTGCTGCAGCCGCTCGGGCTGGCCCTGGTGGCGGTGTTCTGGACCTACGACGGCTGGTACTCCGTCAACTGCACGGCCGGGGAGATTCGCGATCCGGCCAAGACCATCCCGCGGGGCCTCGTCCTGGGCGTGCTGTCGGTCACGGGGATCTACGTCCTGATCAACGTCGTCTATCTCCTGGCGCTGCCCCTGGAACAGATGAAAGGCGTCGTCCGGGTCGGCGAGCTGGCCGCCGCGGCCCTGTTCGGGAGCGGCGGCGCGGCCCTGTTCGCGGCCCTGGTCACGGTCTCGATCTTCGGCTGCCTGGACGCCAACATCCTGTTCGGCCCGCGGGTGTTCTATGCCATGGCCCGCGACGGCCACTTCTTCCGGGCCATGGGCCGTCTCGGGCGGCGGAGCCGGGTGCCCACGGCGGCTCTCTGGAGCCAGGCCGTCTGGTCGGCCTTCCTGTGCCTGTCCGGGACCTATGAATCGCTCTACGAATACATGCTCTTCGCCCTGCTCCTGTTCTTCGCGGCGACCGGCCTGGCCGTCTTTGTCCTGCGGCGCCGGGCGCCCGCCCTGGACCGTCCTTACAGGACCTGGGGCTACCCGGCCGTGCCCCTCGTGTTCGTGGCCATGTCGCTGGCCGTCTTCGCCAGCATCGTCGCCAGCCAGCCCTGGAAATCCCTGGCGGGCGCGGGGCTGCTGGCGGCCGGCCTGCCCGTCTACATTGTCTGGAAGCGGCAGACGGGCGGTCCCGGCCGCGACCCGGCCAAAAATTGATTTTCCCGGGGCCGGTTTTCGATTAAGATAGGCCCGGAGTACGCCGCAACTATGGCCGAGACGTCCTTTACGGTCGAGATCCTGCCCGACGGGACCAAGGTCCGGGCCCGGGCGGGCGAGGTGCTGGCCGACGTCATGGTCCGGGCCGGCGTGCCGATCAGCCTCTACTGTCATCAGCGGGGCGTCTGCGGCAAGTGCGCCGTCCGCATCCTCGGCGGCCCCCTCCCCTTCCCGGCCGCCCGGGAGGCCGACCTGCTCCGCGAGCGCGGCCTGGGCCCCGACCACCGCCTGGCCTGCCTCTACATCGTCCGCGGCGACGTCACCGTCGAGACCCTGCCCGGATCGCGGCTGGACCGGATCGCGGTCCTCGCATCCGGCCCGGCCTCGACGGCCTATGTCGATCCGGCCGTCAAGCGCCTCTCTTTGACCCTGGAGAAGCCGCCGCTGCAGGCCCCGACGGCCGTCGTCGACGCGCTCCGGGCCCAGCTCAAGACGCCGGGACTGGCCGTGTCCTTGCCGGCCCTGTCCAAGCTCGGCGGCGCCGCCCTCGGCCCCTCGCGGCCGGTGGCCGCGATCCTCTACGACGAACGCGAGGTCCTCGACGTCGAGGCCGACGAAGCCGGCCGCGAGCTCTACGGCCTGGCTGTGGACCTGGGGACGACCACCCTGGCCCTCGAGCTGGTCGATCTGCGGACCGGCCGGGTCGTCGACCGGGCCGCCGGCGTGAACGCCCAAACGTCCTATGGCGCCGACGTCGTCTCCCGCATCACCTTCGCCTTCGAGAACCCGGACAACCTGCGGCGCCTGCGGGCCGCGGCCGTCCAGACCATCAACGACCTTGTCGGCGGCATGTGCCGCCGGGCCGGGGTGCCGCGGCACCGCATCTTCGAGGCCGTCGTGGCCGGCAACACGGCCATGAACCACATCCTCTGCGGCGTGGCCGTCGATTCGCTGGCCCTGGCCCCCTTCCACGCCGTCTTCTCGGCCCTGCCGCCCCTGGCCGCGGCCGAGATCGGGCTGTCGCTGCATCCCCAGGCCCGGGTCTACCTCGCCCCCAACATCAAGAGCTTCGTCGGCGGCGACATCACCGCCGGCCTGGCGGCGGCCGACTTCGCCGCGGCGCCGGGCAACGGCCTGTTCGTCGACCTGGGCACCAACGGCGAGATCGTGGTCAAGAAAGGCGCCGAGATGGCCGCCACTTCGACCGCGGCCGGCCCGGCCTTCGAGGGCATGACCATCAGCTGCGGCATGCTGGCCGTGCCGGGCGCCATCCAGCGGGCCGCGTGGGACAATGGCTTCACCTTCCGGACGGTCGACGACCTGCCGCCGCAGGGGGTCTGCGGCACGGGCCTCATCGACATCCTGGCCGAGGCCTTGGCCCGCGGCCTCCTGGGCCGGGACGGCCGGCTGGCGGGCCCCGAGAAGAAGCTCCGCCTGACCGACCGCCTGTCCCTGACCCAGCAGGACGTCCGCGACGTCCAGCTGGCCGTCGGCGCGGTCCGCAGCGGCGTCCAGCTCATGCTCCGCGAATTCAAGCTGGCGGCGGCCGACCTCGATCGCGTCCTGGTGGCCGGGGCCTTCGGCAGCTCGCTCGACCTGGGCAACGCCGTGGCCTTGGGGCTGCTGCCCGACGTACCGCTCGAACGGATCGCCTTCCTGGGCAATTCCTCGCTGGCCGGGGCGCGGCTGCTCCTCGTTTCGCGGCCGGCCCGGGCGGTCGCCGAGACCCTGGCCGCCCGCATCGGCCACGTCTCGCTGGCCTCACGGCCGGACTTCCAGGACGAGTTCGTCCGGGCCCTCGAGTTCGACCGCTATCCGAAGGGAGACGCCCAGCCATGAACGCCCTCTTCGATCTCGCCGCCCGCCGGACCGTCCTGCTCGACGGCGCCCTGGGCACCGAGCTCATGGCCCGAGGACTGCCCGCGGGCGCCCCGCCCGAGCTCTGGAACGCCGACCGGCCCGACCTCGTCCGGGAAGTCCACGCCGCCTATTTCGCCGCCGGGGCGGACGCGGTCTCGACCAACACGTTCGGCGGCACGCCGCTCAAGCTGGCCGCCCACGGCCTGGAGGCCCGGGCCCAGGAGCTGAACCGGGCCGCGGCCCGGCTGGCCCGCGAGGCCGCTCCGGCCGGCCGCTTCGTCCTGGGGAGCCTGGGGCCGACCGGCCGCTTCCTGGCCCCCCAGGGACCGGCCACGGAAGAAGAGCTGGCCGCGGCCTACGCCGAGCAGGCCCGGGCCCTGGCCGACGGCGGCGTCGACGCCTTCCTGATCGAGACCCAATACGACCTGCGCGAGGCCTTGGCCGCCATCAGCGGCGTGCGCCGGGTCTCGGACCGGCCCGTGCTGGCCACGCTGACCTTCGGCGCTTTCAAGCGCGGCTATTTCACGCTCATGGGCGACGAGGCCGCCCGCGCGGCCGGGGCCCTGGAGCAGGCCGGCGCCGACGCCGTCGGGGCCAACTGCACGCTGACCAGCGAACAGATGGCCGGCTGCGTCCGGGCCCTGCGGGGCGGCACCTCGCGGCCGGTCGTGGCCCAGGCCAACGCCGGACAGCCCGTCGCCCGGCCGGACGGCACGGTCGGGTACGCGCTGACGGTCGACGAATACGTCCGCTTCGTGCCGGACATCATCCGGGCCGGCGCAGGCTTCGTCGGCGGCTGCTGCGGCACGACGCCCGAACACATCCGGGCCATGGCCCGGATCATCCGCGAAGGGGTGCTGGCATGACCAAGACCGAGATCTTTCCCAAAATGACCGAGGCCGTCGTGGCCGGGGACCGGCAGGCCGCCCGGGCCCTGGCCGAAGAAGCCGTGGCCGCGGGGCTCGACCTCCTCGAAGTCGTCGAGCACGGCTACGTGGCCGGCCTCCGGAAGGTCGGCGAACTCTGGGAGCAGGGGGAGTATTTCCTGCCCGAGCTCATCACCAGCGCCGAGGCCATGAAGGCGGCCATGGCGGTGCTCGAGCCGGCGCTCAACCGCCAGGACCCCGGCGGCCGGCGCGGCGGCAAGATCGTCATCGGCACGGTCGAGGGCGACATCCACGACATCGGCAAGAACCTGGTCGCCTCGATGCTCCAGGCCGGGGGCTTCGAGGTCTTCGATCTCGGGGCCGACGTCAAGCTGGAGCGGTTCGTCGAGAAGGCCGAGGAGGTCGGGGCGGGCATCATCTGCCTGTCGGCGCTGCTGACGACGACCATGATGGGCCAGCGGCGGTTCCTGGGCCTCCTCCGCGACCGCGGCCTGCGCGGCAAGTTCAAGGTCCTGGTCGGCGGCGCCCCGGCCAGCGCCAAGTGGGCCGAGGAGATCGGCGCCGACGGCTACGCCGAGAACGCCGTGGCGGCGGTCCAGCTGGTCAAGTCCTTGGCCGGGCGGCGCTGACCCCCGGCGGGCGGCCGCGGCCGGCGTCCGGCCGGGCCTGAAAGGTGTCCCGATGATCGCAACACGCCGGCCGAAGCTGGAGCTCCTGTCGAACGCATTCGTCGAGCGCATCATCGACGAGGGCCTGACGCTGCTCGAGCGCCATGGCGTCCTGGTCGAGAACGCCGAGGCGCTCGGGCTGCTCCGGGAGGCGGGGGCCGAGGTCCACCCCGGCACCGGGCAGGTCCTGATCGGACGGAGGATCGTCGAGGCCGCCCTGGCCACGGCCCCGCCGTCGATCACGCTCTACGACCGGTCGGGCGGCCGGGCCTTCACCGTCGGCGGGGACGAGGTCCACTTCGATCCCGGCTCGGCCGGGGTGGTCCTTCTCGATCACGCCGCCCAAGCGGAACGGCCGGCCTCCACGGCCGACGTCGCCGCCCTGTACAAGCTCGTCGAGACGCTCGAGCACCTGCACTTCCAGAGCACGGCGCTCATCGCCGCCGACGTGCCGGCCCCCGTCGCCGACGCCTTCCGGCTCTACCTGGGGCTGGTCCTGTCCGAGAAGCCTTTCGTCACCGGCACCTTCCGGGTCGAGGGCTTCCGGCCCATGAAGGACCTGCTGGCCGCGGTCCGCGGCGGCGAAGCGGCCCTGCGGGCCAAGCCGCTGGCCATCTTCGACGCCTGCCCCTCCCCTCCCCTCAAGTGGAGCAACCTGACCGCCCAGAGCCTGATCGACGCGGCCCGGGCCGGCATCCCCTCCGAGCTCATCTCCATGGGCATGACCGGGGCGACCTCGCCGACGACCATCGCCGGGACGCTCGTCCAGCACGTGGCCGAGAGCCTGGCCGGCGTGGCCATCGTCCAGCTGGCCGCGGCCGGGGCGCCCGTCATCTTCGGCGGCTCGCCCTCGAGCTTCGACATGCGCAAGGGCACGACGCCCATGGGGGCCATGGAGACCATGATGATCGACGTGGGCTACGCCCAGATCGGCAAGGCCCTCAAGCTGCCGACCCACGCCTACATGGCCTTGAGCGACGCCAAGGTCAACGACGCCCAGGCCGGGCTGGAAACGGGACTGGGAGCGGTTCTGGCCGCCCTGGCCGGCATCAATGTCGTCTCCGGGCCGGGCATGCTCGACTACGAGAGCTCGATGAGCCTGGAGAAGCTGGTCATCGACGACGGCATCTGCGCCATGGCCTATCGGCTGATCGAGGGCATCGCCCAGCGGGACGACCCGATCGCCCTGGGCGTCTTCGAGGGCTTCAAGCCGGGGATGTCCTTCCTGACCCATCCGCACACCCGGCAGTGGTACCGCAAGGAACACCTGCCGGCCGGGCTGGCCGACCGCGATCCTTACGCGGCCTGGGTGGCCGCCGGCCGGACGACCATGGCCGACAAGGCCCATGCCGAGGTCCTGGCCCGCCTGGCGCGTTACGCCGCGCCGGCGCTGGCCGGGGACGCGCGCGGGGAGCTTGACGGGATCATGGCCGCCTACGCGCGGGCCTCGGGGGTGCCGGCCCCGGCCGGTCCGGCGGCCTGACGGGGGCGCGCCGCCCGGCCGCGGCGATCAGTCCAGGTCCCAGACCTCGAGATAGTCGGGCACCTCGACCGTCCAGCCCCGCTCCCGCCGGATCCTCTCGCCCGTCTTGCCGGCCACGTCCGAATCCCCGTGGGTGACGAAGAGCCGCCGGGGCGGGCTCTGGAGGCCGTCGAGCCAGCGGTCGAGGCCCTTGCAGTCGGCGTGGGCCGAGAAGCCGTTGATCTTGGCCACGCGGGCCCGGACCGGCACGGTCCGGCCGAGGATGCGGACCTCCGGCGCGCCTTCGAGGATCAGCCGGCCCAGCGTGTCGCGGGCCTGGTACCCGACGAACAGGATGGTCGCTTCCGGCCGGCCGATGTTCTGGGCGATATGGTGCTTGATCCGCCCCCCGGTGACCATGCCCGATCCGGCCATGATGACGGCCGGGCCGCGGGCCTCGTTGATGGCCTTGGACTCCTCGGTCGTCCGGACGATGGTCAGGCCGGGGAACTTGAAGGGGCTCCGGCCGGCGGCCAGGAGCCGGCGGGTCTCCTCGTCGTAGAACTCGTCGTGGCGCTCGAAGGCCCGGGTCACCTCGCGGCCCATCGGGCTGTCGAGGTAGACCGGCAGCGGCGGGATCTTCCGGTCGTAGACGAGACGGCTGATGTGGAACATCAGGTCCTGGGCCCGTTCGATGGCGAAGGTCGGGATGACGAGATTGCCGCCGGCGGCGGCCGTCTCGCGGATGATGGCCCCGAGCAGGTCGTCGACCCGGCCGGGATCCTCGTGCTCGCGGTCGCCGTAGGTCGACTCCATGACCACGTAGTCGGCCCGCTCGAAGACCGTCGGGTCGCGCACGAACGGCATGTCCCACTGCCCGATGTCGCCCGAGAAGACGACCGTCCGGGTGGCGCCGTTCTCACGGACGGCGAGCTCGATCATGGCCGACCCGAGGATGTGGCCGGCGTCGAGGAAGCGGGCCGTCACGGCCCGGCCGAGGTCGAGCGGCGCCTCGTACTCCGCCTCCTCGACCAGGGGCATGGCCGCCTGGACGTCCTGGGTCGTGTAGAGCGGGACGACGGGATGGGCGACGGTGCGGCCCTCCTTCTCGTGCCGGCGCCGCTTGTAGGCCGCGTCCTCCTCCTGGATCTCGGCGGCGTCCATCAGGGCGATGGACAGGATGTCGGCCGTCGCGGCCGTGGTCAGGATGGTGCCCGAGAAGCCGTCCCGGACCAGGCGCGGGATGAGCCCGCTGTGGTCCAGGTGGGCGTGCGTCAGCAGGAGGACGTCGAGGTCCCGCGGCTCGACCGGGAAGGGGTCCCAATTGCGGTCCAGGAAGGACCTCTCCTGGTAGAGGCCGCAGTCGACGAAGAGCCGCAGGCCCCCGGCTTCGACGAAATAGCAGGAGCCGGTGACCTGCCGGGCGGCTCCGAGGAACGCGAGCTTCATGGCCTCTCCTTGGGACGTCAGTAAGGGTGCGCCCGATAGAATTCGGCCTGGGCGGCGACGAAGAGCGCCCGCATCCAGACGCGGAAGACGACATAGAGCTGGAGACAGAGGATCGCGGCGGCGGCGGCGCCCCAGCCGGCCCCGCCCAGCGGCTTCAGGGCGGCATAGAAAGCGGCCGTCCCGGCCAGCGTGACGAGGACCAGCAACAGGTAGAGCGCCCAGGCCTTGAAGAACCGGGTCTTGAGGAAGGTCAGGGCGTGGCGCAGGGCCTTGAGGGCGCGGCGCTCCTGGTCGGCGGCGACGGCGATGCGGGCGTAGTCGAAGAGCATGCGGACGACCGACAGCGCGAGCAGGGCGATGAGGAGGTGGAGGTTCGACAGGATGAGCGGCAGCCACTCCGTGTAAGCGCCCTTGGACATGGGCTCGAACAGGGCCGACACCAGGCCCATGAAAACCCCCAGGGCCAGGGCGTGGAAAACGAGGGAGATCAGGAACAGCCGCAGGAACCGGCCCAGGTAGAGGCCGCCGTCGCCCATGAAGGCGGCCAGCGAGGCGGGGCCTTCGCGGTCGATCAGGCGGCCGACGATGCCCCCGTTGAGGTAGATGTGGAGGGCCAGATAGACGAGGCCGGCCACGGCCAGCCCGGCGGCCAGGGCCGGCAGGGCGGCGCCGTACTTGAGCGCCGCCTCGCCGATCCACATGATCTCGACGGGACGGATGGTCCGGCCGACCAGCGAGTGGCCGAGCTCCCTCTGGACGAGGGCCAGCAACGGCGCGGCCGCGATCAGGGCGAAGGCGGCGTTGACGAGGTAGAGGATGACGATCAAGCGGGGCTTCCGCAGGGTCGTGCCGAGGCCGGCGGCGATGGCTTTGACGGGTCCCATGGCGCCCTCCCTAGCTCCACGATCCGAGGACGTGGAGGAAGACCTGGATGGCGAAGACGAGCTGGCCCGCGAGCCGGGCGACGTTCGGGCCCGCCCCCCCCGAGGTGAGACTGTTGTTGGCCAGGTTCTCGTCGATGAGCCAGGTCCCTTGGGGGTCGATGCGGGCGCTCTCCGCCTCGACCGGCTTGAGGAATTCCAGGCGGGCCCAACGGGCCTGGCCGTCCCAGGTCCGCGTCTCCGTCGTCCCGTCCTTGAAGCGGACCTCGACCTGGACCGGGAAGCCGCCGCCGGTCCTGGCTTCCCCGTAGCGCCGCAGGTCGACGATGGTCTTGTAGACGGCCGGCGGCGGGCCGCCGGGGGCCTTGCGGTCCGCGGCCTCGGCGGCTTCGACCTTCGCGGCCGTCCACTCCTCGCGGGCCCCGTCCTTGTCGAAGACGCCCCGCAGCCGGGCCGGGACGCGGGCCGAGGTCAGGCGCGAGACGCCGTAGTCGAAGACCAGGGTGTCGTCGAAGAAGCGGTCAAAGAACCAGGTCATGTCCCGCCCGGCGAACTCGTTGACCACGGCCACGAAATCGGCCTGGGTCGGGTGGCGGAAGCGGGTGCGCATGTGGTAGGCCCGCATGATCCGCGGCCAGGCCGGTTCGCCCAGCAGCCGCTCCAGGGTGGCCAGCAGCGTGCCCGCCCGCATGTAGACGTTCATGGCGTAGCTCATGCGGTCGAAGAACTTCCAGGACCAGGCCGTGACCGGGTCGTTCCGGACCGTGGCGATGGCCGCGACCCGGTCCGTCTCGAGATCGGTGATCTTGGGCAGGCGCAAGAACCAGTCGAGCGGCAGGCCCTTGAAGACGAGCGACGGCGCCCCCGGCCCGTAGGCCCGGGCCAGGACGCGGGTGGTCGAGTAGGTGTTGAAGCCCTCGTCCATCCAGGCGGCTTCGAACTCGTTGGTGGCGGTCAGGCCGTACCAGTAGCCGTGCCCGAACTCGTGGATGATGACCATCTCGGGCGAGAGCTGGTTGCGGCTGGGCAGGACCCGGGTGCCGGCCGTGAACAGGGTCGGGTACTCCATGCCGCCGCTGCCCGTCCGGAAGGGCGGGTCGACCATGGTCACGGTCTCGTAGGGATAGGGTCCGTACCACAGGCCGTAGTATTTAAGGGCGGCCCGCAGGGCCCGGAAGTGGCGCTCGGCCTGGCCCCGGTGCTCCGGGGCGAGGAGCAGGATCATGCGCACGTCCGGCAGGCGGACCTCTTCGACGGGCAGGCCGAGCAGGGCGGCCGCGTCCTCGTATTCCTTGGGCGTGACCTCGCGGTCGGCGACGAAATCGCGCTCGATCTTGAGGTAGCGCGGATCGGCCATCCAGGCGAAGTCGTGGACCATGGACTGGCGGTAGGTCGTGGTGGTCGTGCCGGCGGCGTCGTCCGAGCGCGTCTCCCCCGCCTTGCCCGACGAGCCGACGACGAAGCCCTTGGGCACGGTGATGTGGACGACGAAATCGGCGAAGTCGGCGAAGAACTCGGAGTTCTGGTGGTAGGCGTGGCAGTTCCAGCCCCGGCCCTCCTCGTAGACGCCGGGCTTGGGGAACCACTGGCCGATGAAGAAGGAGCTCTTGTAGTAGCCCGAGCGGGCCACGGTCCGGGGCACCTTGCTCCGGAACTCGACCCGCAGGCGGACGCTCTCGCCCGGCCCGACGGGCGCCGGGAAGAGGACCCGGCCCACCGTCTGGTCGCCGGCCGTCTCCGGGCCGTCGGGCGTGACGTAGGCGAACGAGGGCTTGAGGTCCGTGCCGTCGGCCAGCCGGATGTCGGTGACGTCGATCCAGCCCCAGCCGTCGTCGTCGGGGACGGCGCCGCCGCCGCCCGCGGCGGCCTCGCGCATGAACGCGCTGGCCTGGTTCTTGAACGCGTTCCAGTAGAGGTGGAGCAGCATGTCGGGAACGGCCTCGGCGGCCGGATTGGTCCAGACGATCTCCTCCTTGCCGAGGAGCATCTTGCCGTCGGCGTCGAGCTCGACCCAGATCTCGTAGCGCAGGCCGGGGTCCCGCGTTTCCGGGGCAAGCCCGGGCTGGGCCGAGGCGCGCGGCGCGGCCGCGGCCAGGACCAGGCAGACGGAGAGGATCAGGTTCTTCATGGGCGTCCTCCCGAGGAGCGTCGCATCAGCCCTTCAGCCATTCTTCCCAGGCGCCGCGCCGGGGGAAGTTGACGAAGGTCAGGACGATCGAGACGAACAGGAACTTGTAGAAGTCGGCCGCGCCGCCCCCGGCCAGGAACAGGGCCAGGCCGATGATGGCCGGGACCTCCCCCAGGACGAGCAGGACGATGGAGGCGCTTTGAAGCCGGCGGCAGGCGGCGGGCACGTCCTCGTTGTCGCGGCGCCGGACCAGGCCGGGCCGCAGGAGGAGCAGGGCCAGGATGACGGCCGCGGCGGCCCCGAAGGCGGCCAGACGGACCGGCTGGACCGCCAGGGCCGGGGCGAAGCCGTGGAACGGCTTTTGGACGGCCCGCAGGACCTCGACCAATCCCAAATAGAGGCCCAGGCTGGCGATCAGGGCCGCGCCGACCAGGACGGCGGGCCGGAGATACTTCCGCAGTTCCTCGCGAGGGTCCATAACGACCTCCTCCCGGGCGGCCGGACGGCCGCTCGCCCGGGATTATAGGTCATCGGGCCGCGCCGGGCAATCGGGAATTCGAGGCCGGGCCGGACGCCGGTCAGTCGACGTAGAGCAGGAAGCCCTTCAGGTAGGCCGTCTCCGGATGATAGATGTTGACCGGGTGGTCGAAGGCCTGGCGGTGCTTCTGGAGGATCCGCACCCGCCGTCCGGCCTCGCCGGCGGCCTGGAAGACGACCTGCTGGAACAGGGTCTCGTCGACGAAGTGGGAGCAGGAGAAGGTCAGGACCAGACCGGGGGTGCGGACGCGCTGCAGGGCCAGCCGGTTGATGTCCTTGTAGCCCCGGCAGGCCGCCACCACGTCGGTCCGTCTCTTGGCGAAGGCCGGCGGATCGAGAATGATGAGATCGTGGTCCAGGGCCGGCTCGCGCAGGAACTCGAAGACGTCCTGGGTGAAAAAGACCCCGGCGTCGGAAGGCAGGCCGTTGAGCTCGAAGTTCTCCTGGGCCAGGGCCAGGGCGGCCGCGGAGGTGTCGACCGAGTCGGCCCGGACGGCCCCGCCGAGCAGGGCGCAGACCGAAAAGGACCCGGTGTAGGCGAAGGCGTTGAGGACCCGCCGTCCGGCGGCGAACTCCCGGACGAGGCGGCGCGATTCGCGCTGGTCCAGGTAGAACCCGGTCTTCTGCCCTTCGGTCAGGCCGACCCAGAAGCGGACGCCGTTCTCCAGGATGGGGACGCGGTCGGGCGGCTCGCCGGCCAGCACCCCGGCCGTTTCGGCCAGGCCCTCTTCGCGGCGCGCCGGCAGATCCGATTTCTCGACGACGGCCCGGGGCTTCAGGGCCCGGACCAGTTGCTCGACGACAAGCGGCTTGAGCTTCTCCATGCCCAAGGTGGCGATCTGGAGGACGAGGACGTCGTCGTAGAGGTCGGCGACGAGGCCGGGCAGGCTGTCGCCCTCGGCGTTGACCAGACGGCGGGCGTTGGTCACGGCGGGGTCGAAGACGGCGGCCCGCAAGGCCAGGGCCCGGTCGAGGGCGCCGCGGACCGCGCGTTCGGGGGCCTCGTCGCCGAAGGCGATCATCCGGCCGGTGATCGAGCTGCGGCGGTTGAAGTAGCCGTGGCCGACGAGCTCGCCGCGGGCGTCGCGGACGGGCAGGATGTCGCCGTCCTCGAACTCCGGCAGGTCCCGGATGGCCCCCGAGAAGATCCAGTGGTGCCGGTTCCGCACCGCCTTGTCGCGGCCGGGCTTGAGGACCACGGGCTTCATGCGCCCCCCTCTCCCCTGCCCGGCCCGGCCGGCGGCCCGCTCCGGCCGGCCAGAAGGCGGACGACGGGGCGATCGGGCTTGGAGAAGACGCGTTCATCCATGTCGCCCGGGGCCAGCCAGGCGATCTCGTCGTGGTCGGTCGGCCGGAAGTCGTCCGACAGGAGCTCGGTCCGGAAGACGACCAGCTCGAAGCTCATGAGCGGGCCGCTGAACGGGACGGTGCAGAGGGGGTCCCCGGCCCGGGCGCCCACGCCCAGCTCCTCGGCCAGCTCCCGCTCCAGCCCCCGCCGCGGGTCCTCGCCCGGCTCGAGCTTGCCGCCGGGGAACTCCCACAGCCCTTCGGCGACGAGGCCCTTGCGGCGCCGGGCCACGAGGACCTTGCCGTCGCGCTCGACAACGGCCGCCGTCACGATCCTCCTGCCTTCGCCTTCTCGTGCTGTCATGGTCCGCCTTGTCCGCCCCATCTTAGTCCAGCGCCGGCGGCTTGGCAACACGCCGAGGCGATCGGGACCGGGGCCGCCGGCCGGAATTTCACACAGCCCGGGGTGACGCCGGGAAAAGGACCGTCGTGAAGCCCCATAAACGACGAGAATTCGCCAACCCGGGAGACGCCCCGAAAAGGCCCCGGCCCCCGCGTATGACCGCTCGAGGGACTTATGCTAGAATAGCGAGACCATGAAAGTCGCATTCCTCGCATCCGAAGTCATCCCCTACGCCAAAACGGGAGGCCTGGCCGACGTGGCCGGGGCCCTGCCCAAGTTCCTGGCCGGCCTCGGCGCCGACGTCCGGGTCTTTCTGCCCCTCTACCGCGAGGTGGGCAAGAAGGGCCTGCCCCTCAAGCCGGTCCTGGCCGGAGCCCGCCTGGAGATGGGCGGTCAGACGCTCGACTACGGGGTGTGCTCCCTGGAGGCCGACGGCGTCACCTTCCTGTTCGTCGACCGGCCGGAGTTCTTCGACCGCGAGGCCTTGTACGGAACGCCGGCCGGCGACTATCCCGACAACGGCGAGAGGTTCGCCTTCTTCTGCCGGGCCGCCCTGGAGACCCTGCGGTCCACCGGCTTCGCCCCCGACGTCCTCCACGGGCACGATTGGCAGTCGGCCCTGGCCTTCGCCTATCTCAAGACGGCCTACGCCGCCGATCCCTTCTTCGCCCGGACGCGGACCCTCTTCACCATCCACAACCTGGCGTATCAGGGGCTGTTCGACCGGGAGGTGCTGGCCCGGGTCGGCCTGCCGGAGTCCCTGTTCAACATGAACGACCTCGAGTTCTTCGGCCAGGTCAACGCCCTCAAGGCCGGCATCCTCTATGCCACGGCCGTGACCACGGTCAGCCCGCGCTACAGCCGCGAGATCCAGACCCCCGAGTTCGGCTGCGGCCTCGACGGCCTCCTCCGGGCCCGTTCGGGCGCCCTGCACGGCATTCTCAACGGCGTCGATTACAAGGATTGGGACCCGGCCACCGACCGGCTCATCCCCCGCAACTTCACGCCCGCGGACCGGACCGGCAAGGCGTCCTGCCGCGAGGCCCTGGCCCGCGAGTTCGGGCTCGACGCGCCGGCCGGGCGGCCGATCGTCGGCATGGTCACCCGGCTGGCCGGCCAAAAAGGCCTGGACATCGTCTGCGACGCCCTCGAGGATCTGCTCGGCCTGGACGTGTCCCTGGCCATCCTGGGCACGGGCGAACAGAAGATCCAGGACTTCCTGCTGGCCGCCCGGAAGAAGAGCCCGACCCGGATCGGGCTCAAGATCGCCTTCGACGAGCGCATCGCCCACACGATCTACGCCGCCAGCGACATCTTCCTCATCCCCTCGCGCTACGAGCCCTGCGGCCTGACCCAGATGTACGCCATGAAATACGGCTCGGTCCCGGTCGTCCGGGCCACGGGCGGCCTCGACGACAGCGTCCAGGAATTCGACGCCCGGACCGGGCGCGGCAACGGTTTCAAGTTCGCCGCCGCGGCGCCTGCCCCCCTGGTCGAGGCGGTCGGCCGGGCCCTGGCGGCGTTCCGGCGGCCGGACGAATGGGCGGTCCTGGTCGGCAACGCCATGGCCGCGGACTTCTCCTGGACCAGGTCGGCGGCCGCCTACCTGGCCCTCTACGAGAAGCTGGCCGCCTGACCTAGGCCGCCAGGCGCAGGAACTGGGCCCCGGTCTCCGGCGGGACCGGATTGATGTAGAAGCCCGTCCCCCACTCGAAGCCCGCCACCTTGGTCAGGATGGGGATGATCTCCAGGTGCCAGTGGGACCGTTCCCGCATCTCCGGCCAGCGCTTGAGGGACATCTGCGGGTTGGGCGCCTGGTGGAGGACCATATTGAAAGGCGGGTCGCCGACGGTGGCCTTGAGCCGCGTCAGGACGTCCTTGAGGACCGCGGCCAGGGAGGCCAGCTCCTCCTCCGTCAACTCGGTGAAGAAGGCCGAATGGCGGCGGGGATAGACGGCCATCTCGAAGGGGAACCGCGCGGCGAAGGGCGAAAAGGCGATGAAATGGCCGTCGCTGGCGACCAGCCGGGTGCCCGCGGCCTCCTCGTCGCGCAGGATGCGGCAGTAGACGCACTCCTTGAAGGTCCGGAACAGCCGGTCGGCGCCGTACATCTCCTCCTTGACCCGCTTGGGGACGATGGGCGTGGCCACGATCTGCGAATGCGGGTGGCTCAACGAGGCCCCGGCCTCCTTGCCCTTGTTCTTGAAGACCTGGACGTACTGGTAGTGCAGGTCGCGCTCGATGGCCCGGATCCTCATCTGGAAGACCCGCAGGACGTCCCGGATGTGGGCCGCCGGCAGGTCGGCCAGCTCCAGGCCGTGGACGGGGTTCTCGATGACGACCTCGTGGACGCCCCGGCCTTCCATCGACTGGTAGATGCCCCGCGAGGCCCGCGGCGGCGGCGGCCCTGGCGTCAGGGCCGGGAACTTGTTGGGGACGACGCGGACGGTCCAGCCCGGCGTGTCCGGGGCCGTGCCCGCGGCCCGCAGGGCGAAGACCTCGGGCGGGGTCTTGCTTTCGTTGCCCTCGCAGAAGGGACAGAAGCCGGCGGCCTCGGGGGCCGGGGCCGCGGCGGCGGAGGGGCGGAAGTCGTCGGGCCGCTTGCTGCGTTCCGTGGCGATGATGACCCACCGCCCGCTGATCAGGTCTTTCCGGAGTTCCGACATCATTCCCCCAGGAGCTGCTTGATCCGGGCCTTGAGCTCGTCGAGCGACGAGGACTTGACGACGTAGGCGTCCGCCGCCCAGGTCATGAAGTCCTCCTTGTAGCTTTGATAGGCCGAGTTGATGATGATCGGGATGTCCTTGCGCAGGCCCATGATCTGGGTGATGAGCTCGATGCCGTTCTTGCCCGGCATGCGGATGTCGGTGATGATGAGGTCGAAGGCGCCTTTCCCCAGCGCGGCCAGGGCGGCCTCGGCGTCCGTCACCGCGGTGACGTCGTAGCCCTCCCCGCTCAGCTCCTCTTCGTACAGGAGGCAGAGGGGCTTCTCGTCCTCGACGAGCAGGATCCGTTTTTTCATGTCGTTGACTCCTTCTCGCGGCCGTGGAAAATGAGTTTGAAGATCGTCCCCTTCCCGACCCGGCTCTGGACCTCGACCTTCCCGCCGCAGGTGTCCATGACCCGCTTGATGAACGGCAGGCCCAGGCCCATACCCTTCTCCTTGGTCGTGAAGAAGGGCTTGAACAGCTGGTCCTTGTCGGGATTGGTCATGCCCCGGCCGCTGTCGCGGACCGAGAGCGCGAACGCCGTGGGGTTCTTGCGGTAGGCCCGGACGGAGATGGTCCCGCCGGCCGGCGTGGCGTCGAAGGCGTTGTCGAGGAGGTTGCGCAGGACCTCGCCGAACGAGGTCGGATCGCACAGGATGTCGGACGGGCAGGGGTCGATCTTGACGTTCATGACGTAGGCCCGGCTGCGGGCCTGGAGCCCCGGGTTGTCGAGGACGGCGGCGATGGCCGGGCCGGGGTCGAAATAGACGGGCTCCTTCATGCTGACCTTCAGGAAATGGCCCATCTGAAAGATGATGTCCTCGAGACGCCGGATCTCGTCCCGGATGATGGTCAGGTTGCGGGTCTTCTTCTCCTCGGACACGCCCGGCTGCAGGAGCTGGTCCGTGAAGCCGCCGACGGCCACGATGGGGTTGCGCAGCTGGTGGGTGACGAACATGGCCATCTCGCCCATGGCCGCCATCTTCTCCATGTTCAGGAGCTTGCGGTGCAGGGTCGAGGAGTAGATGTAGTTGCCGGCCATCAGGCCGCAAATGCCGGCCAGCTTGATGTCGGAGGGCTGGATGGGCGTCCGGGTGATGGCGTTGTCCAGGACGATCTCGCCGACGACGTCGTCCCGGGCCAGGAGCGGCACGCAGACGAACTCCTCGACGCCGATGATGTTGAGGAAGCGCCGGTCGACGAGCGGATCGCTCGAGGCGTCCCGGACATGGAGGATCTCCTTGCGCAGGGCCGCCGCGGCGGGCACCAGGGCGCCCTCGTCGTCGGCCGCGTAGGCCAGCCCCTTCAGGCGGGCGCTCAAGGTGTCCTCGCTCTTGTTGACCAGGGCCCGGTTGTGCTCGACGATCTCGACGTAGCCGATGCCGGGCGTCGACAGGACCTCCCAGATCATCCCGGCCTCTTCGGCCGACCGGGGCCCGAGCCACATCTCGCCCCGCAGCCGGTCGCCCTTCTGGAGGAAAAGCATGGCCCGGTTGAAGCCGACGCCGGAGCCCGAGGTCAGGGCCGTCAGGATGACGAGCAGGTTGTCCTCGAGCGAGAAGGGCTGGAAGAAGCTCTGGGAGATGATCGACAGCAGGACCAGCTCGCGCGGCTCGTCCCGGTCGAAGTCGGGCGACAGGATGCTGTATCGTTCGATCATTCGCTGGTCCATCCCTTGGGGGCGACGCGGATGCCGGTCTTGCTGATCTTGAAGTGGCGGCCGTCGGCCTCGTCGTCCTGGCCGGCGACGAAGCGCTCGGGGACGACCGCGCCCTTGTCGAAGACGATCCGCCGCAGGCGCGCCCCGCGGCCGACCTCGACGTCCGAGAGGAGCACCGCGTTGGCGACATCGGCCCCCGGCCCGATCCGGACGCCCGGGGCGAGGACGGAGTTGACCACCCGGCAATCGACGAGCGAGCAGCCGGCGCCGATGATGGAGGACCGGATCTCGCTGCCCGAGACGAACGTGGGCGGGTACTGGGGCCGGTAGGAGCGGATGGGCCAGGCCGGGTCCCGCAGCAGCCGCGGCGCGTCCGGCGACAGGAAGGCCATGTTGGCCTGCCAGTAGGCGTCGATGGTGCCGATGTCCTCCCAGTAATCGTCGAAGGTGTAGGCGTAGACGGGGCACGTCCCGATGAGGGCCGGGATGATGTCCCGGCCGAAATCGTGGCTGCTGCGGGGATTGCGGGCGTCCTTGAGAAGGGCCTTGATCAGGACCGGGGTGCGGAAGAGATAGACGCCCATGGAGATCAGGCTTCGGCCCGGGTTCCAGGGCGACGGGAAGGGCTTCTTCGGCTTCTCCATGAACTCGACGATGCGGCCGTCGCCGTCGACGCCGATGACGCCGAAGCGGGAGGCCTCCTCGATGGGGATGCTCCGGGTCATGATGACGGCCTCGGCCCCGGTCTGGCCGGCGAAGGCCTGCAGCTTGCGGTAGTCGGCGCCGTAGATGTGGTCGCCCGAGAGGACGAGGACGGCCTCGGGGTTCTCCTGCTGGATGGTGTAGATGTTCTGGAACACCGCGTCGGCCGTGCCCTCGTACCAGTGGTCCCCGACCCGGCCCTGGGCCGTCAGGGAGATGATGTAATCGCCGCTCTCGGTGTGGAAGATGTTCCAGCCGTCGAGGAGGTGGCGCTCGAGCGACAGGGACTTGTACTGGGTCAGCAGGGCGATCCGCCGCAGGCCGGAGTTGAGGGCGTTGGACAGGCTGAAATCGACGATCCGGTAGGAGCCGAGAAAGGGCACGGACGGCTTGGCCCGGTCGCGGGTGAGCGGATAGAGGCGCTCCCCCTTGCCGCCGCACAGCACCATGGTCAGGATGTTCTTAGATGACAGTTCCATCGGTTGACACGACCTCTTCGAACAGGGAATCCTCGGCTTCGAAGGCGCCGAGCAGGGCCTCTTCGGGACCGTCGAGGGGCCGGCCGGCCCGCAGCCAGCCGGCCAGGGTCAGGGCCCGCTCGAAGTGCTCGGCGGCCCGGTTCTCGGCGTAGTCGCGGGCAGACCAGGTCGAGATCAGGAAGGGCCAGTCCGAGCTCTCGAGCAGCAGCTTCTCCCGGCAGAATTGGCGCAGCAGGCGCCGCCCGGAAGGTTCCGTTGGGGCCGGCAGGCCGGCCGCCTCATCTTCGATGCGATGGATCTTCCTCCAGATCCAGGCGGTGTCGTCGTTGAGCCAGGTGCCGTGGAAGCCGCCCTGGCCCCACGAGCCCTCGGGCAGGGCCACGGCGTCCCGCGGCGGCATGCGCTCCAGGGCCTCCGAGACCGTCCCGGGCTCGACGGAGGAGGCGGCAAGCTTGCGGGCCACGCGGTAGAGCCACTCCGGGCCTTCGAACCACCAGTGGCCGAAAAGCTCGGTGTCGTAGAGCGCCGTGACCGTCCCCTCCTCGCGGCCGGCCAGCGTCGCTTCCAGTCCGGCCACGAAATGGTCCGCGTGGGCGTCGAGCCGGGCCGCGGCGGCAACCGGTTCGTAGGGCGCCTTGAGACCCAGGTCGGCCGCGTCCGAGGTCACCCTCCAGTAGCGCAGGCCGCCCGGGAAGTGTTTCTTGTGGAATTCGAGGTAGGCGCCGTCGCCGGGGTAGCCCGCCGACCGGCTCCAGACCCGGGCCCCCGAGACCTCGTCCCGGGCCAGGAAGGCCAGCCCCGAAGGAGCGGCCCGGTGGGGAGCATAGGGATCGGGCGCCGGTCCGGCCCCGGCGGGGGGCCGGGCGGCCCGCGAGGACTCCCAGATCTCCTTCAGGCCGGGAAAGCGGTCGACATAGACCCCATCGGCCGGGCCCCCTTTGAGCAGATGGGCGTCGACGAAGAAGCAGCCCAGGCCCTCGTCCGCCAGGATCTCGTCGAGGCCCCGGCGCGGGTAAGCGGGGCCGCCGTCGAGCGGGTCCCGCCACGCGTAGCCGGGACGGTAAGCGCACTCGGGCAGCCAGAAGGACCGGGCCTCGCGGCCGAACCGGCGGCGGCAGGTGTGGCGGCCCTGGCGGACCTGCTGGCGGACGCTGTCGTCGCGGGCCAGCAGCGGAAGATAGCCGTGCGTCGCGGCCGAGGTGACGATCTCGATCACGCCCCGGTCCTGAAGGGACCGGAAGCCGGCCAGGATGTCGCGTCCATACCGGCCCCGGAAGGCCTCGAGGAGCCCGCCGTACCAGTCCTGCCAGAAGCCGGCCAGGGCCCCCAGCGCGGCGTGGCCGGTCTGGCCGAAGCGGCGGCCGTCGCTCGCGGCGGCCTCGATCTTCAGGCCCAGGTAAGCCTCGAAGCCGGGGCCGAAATCGGGATGGGCGAGCTGCTCCATGAGAACAGGAGTGAAGCCGATGCTGGCCCGGACCGGCACGCCTTCGCCGGCCAGGCGTTCGAAGGTCCCGAGCAGGGGCAGATAGCTTTCGGCCGCGGCCTCGAACAGCCAATCCATTCCGTGGGGCCAGCTGCCGTGGCCCTGGACATAGGGGATGTGACTGTGCAGGACGAGGCAGAAAGATCTATGAGCCATGACGTTCCCCGAGGATGACGGCCAACCGCCGGGTCCCTCGGCCGGACCAGGCCAGGGACCAGACCGGGCAGAAACAATATCCCTGGTGGATTATATCAAATCCCCCCTCCGATTGGGAGAGCGTCCGCAAGGGGAACGACCAGAGGGCCTCGGCTTCCGGCGTCTCGAGGACCAGCCCGCCGCCATAGAGCTCGACTCCGGCCGGGCCGATCGGCCCGAGCTCGTGGGGAAAGGCCAACAGGTTCCATTCGGAGCCGTAGCGCAGGGCCAGCGGACGGTCGGCGAGGTTCTCGATCTCGAGGGCCACCCGGACCCGGCCGGCCGCGGCCGTAACCGACTTGCGGACCGCCACGGGGACGAGGTCCTGGCCGTCCCGGACGGCGCCCCGCCGCTCCAGGACCAAGCTCGGACCGGCGGCCGCGGCTTCGAAGGTCCCGCCGGCGAAGTCCCCCCGCTCTTCGAAGTCCCCATGGCGGAGCGCCTCGGCCGTGGCGCCGGGGCCGAAGAAGTGGTCGAGGCCCGAGAACCGCGGCGACCGGTCGGGGCGCATGAGCTCGGCCGCCTCGGGCGGCAGCTTCTTGCCGAGCTCGTGGATGCTCCGGCCCGTCCCCTCCTCCCCCGCCCCGACTTCGGCCGCCTCGCGGTGATAGGCCTCCCGCCGCCGGCTGAGGACGTCGGTCAGGTTCCGGGACCAGGGCCGGTAGTCGATCTCGGCCAGGGCGCCGCCGGCCGCCGGCCGGGCCTGCAGGCCGAAGGTCCGGTCGCGCCAGACCCACTCGTCCCGGCCGTCGCAGTCGATGTCCAGGGCCCGCCAGCCGTCCGGGTCGGGGACCTGCTTCTCGGCGTCGAGCAGGTGGCCGTAGGCCGACTCGCGGAGATGAGGCAGATACAGGCCGCCGAAGACGCCGTGCCAGTAGGGATCGTTGCACTGCGCCTTGTAGAGGTCGCGGAGGCTCGATCCCGGTCCGCCCGCGTCGCGAACCTCGGCGGAGACCCGGACCATCCGCTTGTGCAGGGCGTTGGCTTCCGGGTACTTGCGGCAGAAGTCGCGGAAGAAGCCCCCCCGCAGGAAGCGCCGGGCCGCGGGGCCGGCCTGGTCCCGCAGGGCCCGATAGGCCGCCTGTTCCTCCGGTTCGAGGACCCACTCCATCATTTCCTCGTAGGACGCCGGAGGCAGGTAGACCCGCCCGGCCGGCGGATGGCCGTCGAGGTGGTCCGAGAAATGGGTCATGCGGATGCCCCGCTCCTCGATGAAAACCAGGAACCGCTCCAGCCAGCCCTGCTCGTAGACCCAGGCGTGCGTGCCCGGCCAGACGCCGAACTTCTCCCCGTCGTCGCCCAGGATGGCGGTTCCGCCGTCGTCGCCGATCCGCCGCAGATAGACGTCCAGGTCCTCCAGCGGGTGGAACGGGATGTAGTAGCGCAGCGTTTTGTCGATCGGGAAGACGCGCAGGCGGCGGCCTTCGTCTTCGGTGACGTAGGTCGCGGCCAGGTCGCGGACGCCGGCGTAATGGAAGTGCTCCTCGTCGAGCAGCGTGTACTCGATGCCGGCCTCGGCCAGCGTCCGGGGCAGGCCCGGCTCCCAGACCCGCTCGGTCAGCCACAGGCCGCGCGGGCGGCGGCCGAAGTTCTCGGCCAGGTAATCGCTCATGAGCCGGATCTGTCCGAGGCGGTCGGCCTCGGGGATGATCGACAGGATGGGCTCATAGAACCCGCCGCCCAGGAGCTCGACCTGGCCGCGGCCGACGAGCTCGCGGACGAGGTCCCAGCAGGACCGCTCGGCCTTCTCCATGTATTCCCAGAGCGGCCCCGAAAAGTGGAGCGCGAACCGGAAGGAGGGATGGCGGGCCAGGCCCTCGAGCAGGGGCCGGTAGCAGTCGGCGAAGGCGGCCTTGAAGATGGGCGGGAAATTGCCCACGGGCTGGTGGTTGTGGACGGCGAACAGGAAGTCCATGCTCAAACGCCTTCCTGGGCCAGGATGTAGGCGAACGCGGCCAGGACCACGGCCTGGAGCTCGAGATGGCGAGGGTGCACGGCCGCGACGACATCGAGGGCGGAGTGGTGGACGTCGAAGTAGGCGTGAGCATCGACCAGCACGGCGGCCGGGGACGCGCCCGCCTCGACGAGCGGGGCGACATCGACCCCTCCCCCGCCCGGCACGACGGCGGCGATGCCGAACGGGCGGAACAGCTCGGCATAGGGCAGGATGCGGTCGCGGGCCCGGTCGTCCCGGCCGCCGATGGCCAAGGCGGCGGGGGCGAAGCCGCCGCGGTCGGATTCGGCGGCGACGATGTGCCGCTCCCCCTTCCGCAGGGGCGAGACCGCGTAGGCCCGGCCGCCCGTGCCGCCGAATTCCTCGTCCATGAACATGACGGCCCGGATGGTCCGGCGAGGCTTCAGCCCGAGGTCGCGGAGCAGGGCCAGCGCTTCGAGGGCCGCGGCGCAGCCGGCCGCGTCGTCGTGGGCGCCGACGGAGAGGTCCCAGCTGTCCAGGTGGCCGCCGAGGAGCACGATCTCCTCCGGCCGCTCCGACCCGGTGATCTCGCCGACGACGTTGGCCGACATGGTCCGGCCCAGGTCCCGGCAGTCCAGGCGCAGCCGGACCGCGGCCGCGGCCCCTCCCCGGAGCCGCTCGCTCAAGCGGTCGGCGTCGGCCGTGGCCAGGGCGGCGGCGGGGATGCGGGGCGTCTCCGGATCGTAGCGCAGCATGCCCGTGTGCGGATGGCCGTCCGTGCGGAACGTCAGGGAGCGGACCAGGACGGCGACCGCCCCGTGGCGGGCCGCCCGGGAGGCCCCGGAAACGCGCTGGTCGGCGGCCCCGCCGTAGGCGGCGAAGGGCTCCGCCAGCCGGCGGTCCATGGGGCGGTTGTAGAACACGATCTTGCCCCGGACCGCTTCGCCGAGGGCGTCGACCTGGTCGAGCGAACGGACCTCGATGACCGGGGCCGTCAGGCCCCCGGCCGGCGTGGGGACGCTGCCGCCCAGGGCGCAAACGGCCAGCGGCAGGTCCGGAAGAGAGGGGCCGGCGACCGCGACCGCCTCGGCGGCCCCGCCCCGGACCCAGCGGCCGACCTCGACCGGTTCGCTGTGGACCCGGGCCAGGCCCAGCTCCTTCATCAGGTCGCCGGCGATGGCCACGGCGGCCGCAGCCTCCGGCGAGCCGGTCAAGCGGGGCCCGGCTTCCGTGATCCGGGCCAGGAGCCGGTGGGCCCGTTCGCCGGACAAACCGGCTTCGCGGAGACGGTCGACCACGGCCCGATAGTCCTCGCCGCCGGCCGGGCCGGCGGCGCAGGCCCCGGCCGCGAAAACGGCCAGGGCCGTCAGGGCGAAGGTGCGGCAGAGCGTTCTTCTCATGGGGATCCCGCCGGCTGCGGGCTTTCAGCCGGGGCCTGCGGCGTCATCGGGCGCGGCTCCCTCACCGGTGGAGGAAGCAGCGCTCCGAGTCGAGCTCGCCCGGCTTGCGGGTGATGATCATGGCCAGCCCGAGCTCGTTGGCCTTGTCGATGACCTCCTGGTCCTTGACCGAGCCCAGAGGATAGATGATGGCCGTCAGGCCGTGCCGGCCGGCCAGCTCGACGACGTCCGGGAAGGGCATGAAGGCGTCCGAGGCCATGACGCAGCCTTCGGGCCCGTAGCCGCGGCGGGACAGCCGGATGGCGTCCTCGGCCGAATCGATGCGGCTGCGCTGGCCGGAGCCGATGCCGTGGGTCTTGTCCGCGGTGCCGATGATGACCGCGTTCGAGCGGGTGAAGCAGGCCACGGTCCAGGTGAACAGGGCGGCCTGGACCTCGGCCGGCGAGGGGCGGCGGACCGAGACGACGTCGACGCTGTCGGCGGAGACGATCTTGGAGTCGAACCGTTCCTGGATCAGGAGCCCGCCGGCCACCCGCTTGACCTCGAGGCCGTTGTCGACCGCCGGGGTGTCGAGCGGGGCGCCCATGCGGACCACCCGGAGGACCTTGCGGGCGGCCAGGACCTCGAGCGCCTCGGGCTCGAAGCCGGGGGCGTAGACGACCTCGACGTTGCGGGGGCTCTCGACGAGGAGGCGGGCCAGCGGGGCCGTGACCGTGTAGCTGAAGACGTCGACGCCGCCGAAGTTCGACAGCGGATCGCACTTCCAGGCCTTCTCGAACGTCCCCACCGGATCGTCCCCGAGCGCGACGCCGCTCGGCATCTCGTGCTTGATGATGACGCAGGCCTGGCGGCCGGGGAAGACCTGGACAAGCTTGCGGGCCAGGCGCTGGCCGAGGTCCATGTCGCCGACGTTGATGTAGCTCAGGCCCTTGGTGCCTTCCTGCAGGATCTCCAGATGGCCCATGTTCGGCCCCGACGCGCCCTCCTCCTGGTAGAAGGCGGCCGGGTAGCCGGGGTTCTCGCCGTAGCGCATGGGGAATTTCTTGACGAACGTGTCGTCGCCCAGCTTGAGGACGTCCGGGAAGCTCTCCCGGACCTTGGTCGTGTACTGGCTCCGCGCCGTGCGCTCGGGCTTGCTCATCGGTCATGTCCTTTCGTGGCGGTTGATGATATGGACCTCGGCCCGGCCGGGATCGTCGAGAGGCAGGACGACGGCGGCGACGGCGACGCGGAAGTCCGGCCCGCCGGCGGACGGCCCGAGACCGTCGTAGGCGGCCGCGGCCAACGCGGCCGCCGAGGCGCCGGCCAGGGCCAGGAAGCGCGGCTCGCCCGTGAAGACGGGCAGCGGCGCCGCGTTGGGGCCCTCGTAGGTGGAGACCAGGCGCCCCTCCCCCGGCCGCAGGCCGATCTCGTAATAGTTGCGCAGGGTCTCTCCGGCGGGACCGCGGCGGACGACGCTCAACGCGGCCGCGCCTCCGGCCAGGCCGCCGCTGATGCGCGGCGTGAAGATGGGCGCGTCGGGCTCGAAGTCCCAGGCAGCCAGGGCCGCCGCCAGGGCGGCTACGGGCGGGGCGCCGGATTCGAGGCGGTCGCGGACGTCGGCGGTCTGGCGGCCGTTGGACACGGCCAGCCCGGCCCGGCCGAAAAGCACGGCCGGATAGACGAGCAGCTCGACGTTCCCCTGGCGCAGGGTGGCTTCGTCGGTCGGCTGGACCCAGACGCCGTGGTCGCGGTGGACGAGCTTGCGGGCCTGGCTCGACGGCGAGCGCCCCGTGATGGCGTACAGGACCGCGGCCCGGCCGTCCCCGGCGGGAGCGCCGATGACGATCAGCCGGCCGGGGTATTCGAGGGCCGTCAAACCGGGCAGGAGGTTGTCCATCGGACCGTCCTTTCGGGGGTATTGATAGCATAGGGCCCGGCCCAAGTCAAAAAGCCCGGTCCGCCGCCGCCGTCCTTGAGCCGGGGCCCGCGGTTCTGCTAGAATCCGCTCATGAAAAAACCCGAGCACCGCGAGGAATCGTTCCACGACTACGAGTTCCTGGAGTCGCTGGAGGGGCGGACGCTGCGCATCCTGAGCGAATATCTCGGCCCCATGACCCGCCTGGACAAGGCCAAGATCAACAGCACCATCCTGTTCCTGGGCTCGGCCAAGGCCGACCCGACCAACGCCGCCTCGGCCTTCCACCGGTACTACTGGGAGGCCGAGGAGCTGGCCTATCTCCTGGCCAAGTGGGCCATCGGTCTCAAGACGCCCAAGGGCAAGGACTTCGTGGTCTGCACCGGGAGCGGCCCCGGCATCATGGAGGCGGCCAACCGCGGCGCGGCCCGGGCCGGCGGCAAGACGATCGGCATGAACATCTCCCTGCCCCAGCCGCAGGGCTCCAACGGCTACGTCACCCCGGAGCTGTCCTTCAACTTCTATTACTTCTTCATGCGCAAGTTCTGGCTGACCTACAAGGCCAAGGCCGTCATCGCTTTTCCGGGCGGCTTCGGGACCCTGGACGAGTTCTTCGAGATCCTGACCCTGCTCCAGACGAGCAAGATCTCCAAGAAGGAGCTGACCCTCGTCCTCTACGGGGCGGACTACTGGCAGGACCTGATCGAGTTCGATTCCATGGTCCGGAAAGGGGCCATCTGCGCCGAGGACCTGGGCCTCTTCCACATCTGTTCGACGCCCCGGGAGGCCTTCGCCTATCTCAAGAAGCGGCTGACGGCCGGCCTTGGCTGACCGGCGCGGGCTCCGGGCCGCGGCCGCCCTGGCGGCGCTGGCGGCCCTTCTCGCTCCGGCCTGCGCCCGGGCCCCCCGCGCCCGGGCGGTCCCCGGCGCCGCGACCGTCGTCGCCTCCTGGTACGGCCCCGAGTTCCACGGCCGGCCGACCTCGAGCGGCGAGGTCTTCGACATGAACGACCTGACCGCGGCCCACAACACCCTGCCCCTGGGCTCCTATGTCCTGGTGACGAACCCGGCCGACAACCGCTCGGTCGTCGTGCGGATCAACGACCGCGGCCCCTTCGTCCGCGGACGGGCGATCGACCTCTCCTATGCGGCGGCGCGCGTCCTCGGCCTCGTCGGGCCGGGCACGGCCCGGGTCCGGCTGGAGGTGCTGCGGGGCTTCAAGGCCCCGGCCGATCCCGGCTCCGGCGCCGTCTGGGTCCAGGTCGGGGCCTTCACGGTCCAGGAGAACGCCTACGCCGTCAAGCGGCGGCTCGACCCGTCCTATCCGGACGTGGTCGTCAGCCGCGTGGAGACGGCGGCCGGGGTGGCGTACCGGGTCCGCGTCCGGGCCGAGCCCGGGCAGGCCGACCGGCTGGCCCGGCGCCTGGCCGGCGAGGGCTTCGCCGTCGTCATCGTCCGCGAGTGAGCCCTAGCGGCCGCCGCCCGGGCTCTTGAACAGGAAGGCGACCTCGCGGAGCCGGTTCTCCGTGCCGTCGTGGACGGCGTAGCGCCCGCCCTGGTACAGCCCGGCCGCCCCGAACTCGCCTTTCTTGTTGAGGGCGTAGAAATCGAGGCCGAACTTGGGCCGGCCCTGGTCGTCGCAGAGCCGGGGCACGAGCCGGGTCTTGGCGGCCACCGCCTTGCAGGCTTCGAGGCAGGCCTGTTCGGGCGACAGGCCGCGCCCCATGGCGTCGACGATGCGGAAGCTGGCGCACGTCTGGAGGTTGGCCTCGCCCCGCCCGGTCGAGCCGGCCGCGCCGATCTCGTTGTCGACGTACAGGCCGGCCCCGATGATCGGGGAATCACCGACCCGGCCGGCCAGCTTCCAGGACAGGCCGCTCGTCGTCGTCACCCCGGCCAGCCGCCCCTCCGCGTCCAGGGCCAGGCAGTTGATGGTGCCGTGGGTGCTCAAGACCGAGCGCAGAGGCTCGGGGGCCTTCTCGCTCCGCGGCGGGTACCAATTGTCGCGGTCGGACATGGTCTCTTTCCAGAGCAGCCAGGCCTCCCGGGACTTCTCGGTCAGCAGGTCCTCCTCCTTGAAGCCGTGGGCCCGGGCGAACTTCAGGGCCCCTTCGCCGACGAGGAGGACATGGTCGGTGCGCTCCATGACCAGCCGGGCCACCTTGGACGGGTTCTTGATGTTGCGCAGGGCGGCCACCGCGCCGGCGGCGTGGGCCGGCCCGTACATGACCGAGGCGTCGAGCTCGACGACGCCGTCCTCGTTGGGCAGGCCGCCGTAGCCGACCGACATGTCCTCCGGATCGTCCTCGACGATGTTGACCCCGGCGACGACGGCGTCGAGGGGGTTCCCGCCGGAGCGCAGGATGTCCATGGCCCGGGCCGTGGCCCGGATGCCGTTGCCGCTGGAGACGGCTTTGGGACCGCCGGGCCCCGCGGCCGCCGGCACGGCCCCGAGCGTCCGGCCGGCGGCGGCCAGGGCGGCGGCGCCGGCGCCGGACTTGAGGAACTCGCGTCGCGAAAAGTGCGTCATGATGGGTTCTCCTCGATCAGCGGGCCGGGCCGCCGTCGTCGCGTTTCTCCAGGTCCTCGAGCAGCTGGACGAGGACCGCGTGCTCGCCATCGGGCACGTCGAACGCCCGGACGCGGGCCGAAAAAATGTCGACCTCGCGGCCGTCGATGAGCAGCTGGTACTTGCCTTTTTTCAGGAGCCGCAGCCGGACCCGGCGCGGCTTCAGGGTCTTCAGCGAGAAGGACACCTCCGCCTCGCTGTAAAGGAAGCGGCGGACGACCGCGCCGCCGTCGGCGGTGAAGATGGGTTCGCCTTCCTCGCGCAGGATGGTCGAGCTGTTGGAGGCCTCGACCTCGTAGTGGCGCCCCTGGACCATGACCCGCGACAGGCGGCCCTTGGCGTCCGGCTGAAGAAGCCCGAAGCGGAATCCCTCATGCGGGGTGAAGTCCAAGTACTCCTCGAGGGCGATGAGCGCCGCCAGCGGCCCGGCGCTGTGGAAGCGGTCGCCGCCGGCCTCGCCCGTCAGGCTGTCGAAGTCCTCGGGCGACAGGCCGAAGTTCCGCCAGCTCGTCAGGAACAGGGCGGCGCTCTTGCGGGCCAGCTCGGAGGCGATGGCGTCGAAGCCATAGGCCTTGAGGCCCTGGTAGACGAGGTAGTTGGCGGTCGGCCGGACCGTGCCCCGCCACGATTGCTGGCTGCCGGGCCGGAAGGCCGGGTCGTCCCGGGAAACGGTGGGAACGACGAAATCGCCCCAGAACTGCCGGGGGTCGAGGAGGCGCTTGAGCATCCGCCGGGCCCGGGCCTCGTCGGGGATGCGGGCCAGCAGCGGGTAGAACGACGCGGCGGCCTTGTGGGCCGAGAACCGGCCGTCCCAGTGACGGTCGTGATAGAAACCCGTCTCTTCGTTCCACAGCGTCGCGTTGACCAGCGTCTTCGTCCGCTCGTATTCGCGGCGGTAGCGGGCCACGTCCGCCGGCAGCTCGAGCACGCCGGCGATCTCGGCCAGGCACCAGGAATCGAGGGCGTAGAGGGCGTTCAGATCGACGCAATTGAGGGCCAGCGACCCGGACTTCTCGTCGAAGGCGACGTCGTCCCAGTTCGGCAGGTCGTCCTGGCCCGACTCCCAGCCGGCCCGCATGCGGCCCGTGGCGCTCTTCTCCCACGAGGGCCCGCCCTTGCCGGCCAGGCCCAGGTCGGCCCCCCATTCGAGCAGGCCGTCGGCGTTGCCGTCCCGGCGCGGCGTGCCGTCCGGCCGCGGGGCCGTCCAAAAGGCGTGCCAGCGCTGAAGGGCGGGATAGGCGGCCCGGAGCATCCCCAGGTCGCCCAGCCGCTCGAACAGCTTCAGAACGGCGTAGGACCCGATCGGCGGCTGGGAGCGGTCGGTCGATCCCCCGGCCCGGCCCCGCCAGTTCGGGATGTTGCCGTTGGGGTACTGGGTCTCCAGGATGGCCTTGAGGGCGTCGGCCGCCATCTTCTGGCTCTCGAGGGCCAGCCCGAGGACGCCGAGAAAAGAGTTGCCGGAAAAGACCGTCCAGTCGTCCTGTCCCCCGTCGGTACGGGGAAAGATCCAGGTCCGGCCGGCCGGCAGGTAGAAGCGATGGGCCCCGGGCTGGTACAGGACGGACCAGTGCAGGCTGTTGGTGATCGCTTCCGGGACGCCGGCGTAGAGGCCGCGGGCCTGGACGCGCTTCTCTTCGTAGACGCGGGCCTCCTCGTCGATCAGGGCCCCGATCGCCTCCGCGTTCCGGTACCGGGCCAGGTGGTCGGCCGCCCGCTGGTCGGTCTCGTCGATGCCGGCCGCGAAAGCCAGGACCCGGTCGCCGACGGGCTCGTAAGCCAGGGCCACCCGCCCGGCGGGGGCCGCCGCGCGTTCGCCGGTCCGGCTCGTCCACATCCGGTAGGCCGGTCCTTTCTCGCCTTCGCCCCGGCCCCGGACCTGGCCGTCCGGCAGGGCGGCCAGCTCGCCCCGGACCCCCCAGGGCAGGTAATGGACGAGGGTGACCCGGACGTCTTCGGGGACGGTGATGCGGCCGATGACCGTCCGTTCGTCGCGGCGGGACCATTCGAGGACCAGGGCCTCCCGCCGCGGCGAGGGCTTCATGAGCACCGGCGTGGCCCGGCCCAGCTTGAACGGCAGGCCGAGGTCGAAGCGCATCCGGGCGTAGAGCCCGTCCGGCGATTGGGCGCCGACCTCGGAGACGAGATAGAGGAGGTCCGCCGCTTCCGCCGACTCCCCGGCCCGCTCGACCCGGAGGACGAAGGCGAAGGCGGCGTCCTTGGACGGCGCGATGACCAGGCCGGGCCAGCCCGGGGCGTCGAGGGCCCCGATATAGGTCGAGGCCCAGGGATAAAAGACCTCGGAGCGGAGGGGCGCGGCGAGCGCCAGGAAGAGGCCGCCAATGGCCAGGGTTCGCTTCAGCATGTCGGAGGCCCGGCCGAGCCGGTCCGCCCGTCTACTCTATGGGAAATGCGGCCCCAAATCAAGACGACAAAGAGGGTGCTTTTCGGGACGCGCTGTGGTAGAGTGGGCCTTCCCGTTCCGGAGGAGGTCGCGATGGATTTCCCGCTCTATTTCCGCTCCCGGCAGGGCGAGATCGTCCAGCTGCTGAAGCAGCTCGTGGCCCTCGAATCGCCGACCCAGGACAAGAAGGCGGTCGACGCCTGCGTGGCCTTCGCGGCCCGGGAGTTCAAGAAGGTCGGCTGCAAGGTCACGACCTATCCCCAGCCCGACACCGGCGACCTGACCGTGGCCGAATTCGCGCCGGGCCGCCTCAAGGACGCCGACGACGAGATCCTCGTCCTGGGCCATCTCGACACGGTCTGGCCGGTCGGGCAGCTGGTCAAGATGCCGTTCTATGTCCAGGGGAACCGGATCTACGGGCCGGGCGTCCTGGACATGAAGGCCGGCGTGGCCATGCTGTTGACGGCCCTGCGGGCCCTGCACGGCCTCAACGTCAAGCCGCAGAAGCGGATCACCGTCTTCCTCAACGCCGCCGAGGAGACCGGGAGCGACGCCTCGACGGAGCTCATTCGCAAGCTGGCCCGGCGGGCTTCGCTCGTCCTGTGCCTCGAGCCGGCCCTGCCGGGCGGGGCCCTGAAGCTCGAGCGCAAGGGCCGGGTCGTCGTCCGCCTGGATGTTCGCGGCCGCGCCGCCCACGGCGGCACGCCGGAGAAGGGCGTCAACGCCATCGAGGAGCTGGCGGCGCAGATGGCCCGTTTCAAGCGCCTGCGGGTCCGGGAGACGACGGTCAACGTCGGCCTGGCCGGCGGCGGCGAAAAGCCCAACATCGTGGCCGAGGGCGCCTGGGCCGTCCTCGACATCCGCTTCTGGAAAGCGGCCGACCGCGACCGGGCCCTGCGCCTGCTGCGCGAAGCACCGCCGGTCCTGCGGGGCGCCAAGATGCGCGTCTCGGTCGAAAGCACGACGCCGCCCATGGAGAAGACCAAGGCCTCGGAAAAGCTCTTCCTGCGGGCCCAGGGGATCGCCGCCGGTCTCGGGCAGACCCTCAAGGCCGGGCGGTCGGGCGGCGGCTCGGACGCGTCGTTCGCGGCCGGCTTGGGCGTCCCCACGCTCGACGGCCTGGGGCCCGACGGCGATGGCATCCACGCCGAGCACGAACACCTCGTCCTGCCGTCGCTCGTCGAGCGGACGGCCCTGTTGACCGAACTCCTTAAAGCGTTATAATTCGACCTGCGTCCTTTATTAATAAAGTACGCCGACTTCACAAAGGAGTGTCGTATGATCAAAAAGTACTATCTGCTTTCGCCCGGCCCCACGCCGGTCCCCGAGCGGGCCTTGTCGGCGGCGGCCGAGCCCATCTTCCATCACCGGACCCCCGAGTTCTCGGCCCTGTTCATGGAGGTCACGGAAGGCATCAAGTATGTCTTCGGCACCAAGGAGGACGCCTACATCCTGACCTCCTCGGGCACCGGGGCCATGGAGACCGCGGTGGTCAACCTGTTGAGCCCGGGCGACAAGGTCCTGACCATCAACGGCGGCAAGTTCGGCGAGCGCTGGGGCAACATCTGCAAGGCCTACGGCATCGCCTACAAGGAGATCGTCCTCGACCCCTGGGGCAAGGACCTTTCCAAGGAAGAGCTCGAGGCCGAGCTCAAGGCCATGCCGGACTGCAAGGCCGTCTTCGCCACCCTGTCCGAGACGTCGTCCGGGGCCATGTTCGACATCCAGGGCTTCGGCGAGGTCGTGGCCAAGACCCCGGCCGTCCTTGTCGTCGACGGCATCTCCGGGGCCGGCGTCACGCCCTGCCCCATGGACGACTGGAAGGTCGACGTCTTCCTGTCCGGGTCCCAGAAATCGTTCATGATCCCGCCCGGGCTGGCCTTCATCGCCCTGAGCCAGAAGGCCTGGGCCCTGGCCGGGAGCGCCAAGCTGCCCAAGTTCTATTTCGACCTCAAGAAGGCCAGGAAGAACCTGGCCGACAAGACAACCCCCTGGACCCCGGGCGTCTCGCTCGTCGTCCAGCAGAAGCACGCCCTGGACATCATCAAGAAGATGGGGCTCGACGGACTGTTCGCCCATCACCGCATCCTGGCCGATGCCACCCGGGCCGGCGTCAAGGCCCTGGGCCTGGAGCTCCTGCCGAAGAGGCCGGGCAACGTCCTGACCTGCTGCAAGGTCCCCGAGGGTGTCGAGGGCGGCAAGCTGGTCAAGACCATGCAGGGCAAGTACATGGCCTACATCGCCGGCGGCCAGGAGCCCTACAAGGGCAAGATCTTCCGCATCGCCCACCTCGGCTACATGGGGGGGTTCGACATCATGACCGCCCTCTCGGCCCTGGAGATGACCCTCATGGACCTCGGCTACAAGTTCGAGGCCGGGGCGGGCATCAAGGCCGCCCAGGCCGTCCTCAAGGAGAACTGGCAATGACCAAGATCCTCATCGCCGACGGCATGGACAAGGCCGCCCTGGAGGAGCTCAAGGCCGTCCCGGGCTTCGAGGTCACGGTCGCCAAGGGCCTGAGCGAGGCCGACCTCATCGCCGCGGCGCCGGGCCTGAGCGCCATCGTCGTCCGCAGCGCTTCCAAGATCACCCGGCCGGTCATCGAGGCGGGCCAGGACCTCAAGGTCCTGGTCCGGGCCGGCATCGGCCTGGACAACATCGACCGCGAAGCGGCCAAGGAAAAAGGCATCTTCGTCGCCAACACCCCCGCGGCCACGTCCATCACCGTGGCCGAGCACACCTTCGGGCTCATGCTCGACGCCGTGCGCAACCACTGGAAGGCCATCCTGACCATGAAGGCCCACAAGTGGGAGAAGAAGGCCCTCGAAGGCACGGAGCTCTACGGCAAGACCCTGGGCATCATCGGCTTCGGCCGCATCGGCCACGAGGTGGCCAAGCGGGCCCTGGCCTTCGGCATGACCGTCGTGGCCTTCGATATCATCCCCATCAAGACCGATCTGGCCGTCAAGCAGGTCCCGCTCGACGAGCTGCTGGCCGCGGCCGACCTGATCACCCTGCACGTCCCCAAGCAGGCCATGCCCATCCTGGGCAAGGCCGAATTCGCCAAGATGAAGACCGGCGTCATCATCGTCAACGTCGCCCGCGGCGGCGTCGTCGACGAGAAGGCCCTGAAGGCCGCCCTCGACGAGGGCAAGGTCCGGGCCGCCGCTCTGGACGTCTTCGACAAGGAGCCGCCCGAGGACTTCACCCTGGTCGACCATCCCAACGTCATCCCCATCCCCCACCTGGGGGCCGCGGCCGCCGAGGGCCAGCAGCGGGCCGGCTTGGAAGTCGTCCGCATCCTGAAAGAGAAGCTGGCTTAACGTCGTTCCCGACGAGGGGCGGCCCGGACGGGCCGCCCCTCTTTTTTTGTGTTAGAATATCCCCATGATCTACCTCGACCACAACGCCACCACCCCCGTCGATCCGGCCGTCGCGGAGAAGATGGCGGCGTTCCTGCGGGAGCAGTTCGGCAATCCCTCCTCCCTCTACCCGATCGGCCGGCGGGTCAAGGAGCTCATGACCGAGGCCCGCGAGCGCGTGGCCGCGGCCCTGGGCGTCGACCGGGGCGAGATCTATTTCACCGGCTCGGGCACCGAGGCCGACAACTTCGCGGTCTTTGGCACCTTCGACGCCTGGCCCGACCGCAGCGAGTTCGTCACCTCGGCCATCGAGCACCCGGCCGTGATCGAGGCGGCCAAGGCCCTGGAGCGCCGCGGCCACAAGGTCACGCTCCTGCCCGTCGACGCCTACGGCACGGTCAGCCTGGACCACCTCCGCTCGGCCCTGACCCCCAAGACCGGCCTGGTCTCGATCATGCACGCCAACAACGAGATCGGCACCATCCAGCCCGTGGCGGAGATCGTGCGCATCGCCCACGAGCGGGGCGTGCCGGTCCACACGGACGCCGTGCAGAGCTTCGGCAAGATCGACGTCGACGCCCGCAAGCTCGGCGTCGACCTGCTGACCGTCTCGGCCCACAAGATCTACGGCCCCAAGGGCGTCGGCGCGCTGTACGTCAAGCGGGGCTCGACGATCGCCTCCTTCATCCACGGCGGCCGCCAGGAGCGCGGCCTGCGGGCCGGCACGGAGAACACGGCCGGCATCGTCGGCTTCGGCGAGGCCGTGCGGGTCATGGAGGAGAAAGGCCGCAAGGAACGGGCCCGGATCGAGAAGCTGGCCGAGACGCTGAAGCGGGGCGTCGAGGAGCGCATTCCCGGGGCCCGCTTCAACGGCCATCCCGAGCACCGGGTCAAGGGCACGCTGAACTTCGCCTTCCCCGGCCTGGAGGCCGAGGCCATCCTGCTGGCCCTGGCGACCAAGGAGATCTACGTCTCCACGGGCTCGGCCTGCAGCGAGGAATCGGAAGAGGTCTCCCACGTCCTGCAGGCCATCGGGCTGCGGCCGGAGATCGCCCGGTCCTGCATCCGCATGTCCCTCGGCCGCTCCAACACCGAGGCCGATATCGAGGCGGTGCTGAAGGAGCTGCCGGCGATCATCGCCAAGCTGCGCTCGATCACGGCGTTCCATCCCGCCTGACCCCCCCCGAACGACCGAAGGGAGCGGAGGGCGGAGGCGCCGCGGAGCGGCCCGCGGCCGCGCCTCTGGGACCTGTCCGGAAAAAGCGTTGGCATGGCCCCGTCTAGGCGGCGCGCACGCGGAGCTGCCGCAGGTAGATCTCCCGGACCTCGCGGAACCAGGCCTGGGGGGCCTCGCGCCGCAGGTCGGGGTAGGTCCAGTCGAGCGGCCGGACGCCCGTCCGGGTGAAGAGAAGCTCCAGGTGGGCGTAGATGCCCCGGGCCAGCGGGACGCGGTGGGCGAAGTCCTTGGCCGTGGCCATGACGACCGCCGCGGCGGTCAGATAGCCGGGGTCGATGTTCACCGGGCGGCCCGTCGTCCCCCGCTCCTGCCGGACGATGGACTCGAGCTCGATCGCCCAGAGCTTGGCGGCCGGCAGGGATTCCGGCGGGACGAGGGCCTCGAAGCTCATGAACCGCCGCCGCAGCCCGCCGCCCATCTCGTCCTCGTAGTAGCCGGTCAGGTCGAACGGGAAGGCCCCGCTCTCGCTGTCGGCCCTCCCCCACTCGGCCTCGAGGCGCTTGCGGGCCTCCTCGTAGAGCGCATCCTCTTTATAGATCACCCCGCAGACCATCTTGACCGGGCGGAACTCCCGCGGCTGCGCCATTCCGCTCTTCATTATAGGCGCAGGCGGCTCGTTCGGAAAGACCTCGCCGCAACGCCCGTCCCGGACCCCGGCCTTCCGGACCGGGGCCTTGACGGCGTCGCGGGAGCGGCGGCGGCGACGCCCGCGAGATTGCAGTCCGCCCTGATTCTGCTTATAATGAGCGCATTATGCACTGGGTCTACATCGAAGATATCGCCGCCCATGACGGCCAGGACGTCGAGATCCGCGGCTGGGTCTACAACAAGCGCTCGTCGGGCAAGGTCCGCTTCCTGCTCGTCCGGGACGGCACCGGGATCATCCAGGCCACGGCCTTCAGCGCCGACAAGGACTCGCTCCTCTTCCAGCAGTTCGACCGCCTGACCCAGGAGTCCTCGCTCATCGTGCGCGGCCGGGTCCGGGCCGACACGCGCGCCCCGGGGGGATTCGAGCTCCAGATGAGCGAGCTCGAGATCGTCCAGGTCGCGGCCGAATACCCGATCACGCTCAAGGAGCACAGCACCCCGTTCCTGATGGAGCACCGCCACCTCTGGCTGCGGTCGACGAAACAGCACGCCGTCCTGCGCGTCCGGGCCGAGGTCATCAAGGCCATCCGCGACTTCTTCGACGGCCGCGGCTTCCGCCTCATGGACACGCCCATCCTGACGCCGAGCGCCTGCGAGGGCACGACGACCCTCTTCGAGACCGAGTACTTCGACCAGAAGGCCTACTTGAGCCAGAGCGGACAGCTCTACAACGAGGCCACGGCCATGGCCTTCGGCAAGGTCTATTGCTTCGGCCCGACCTTCCGGGCCGAGAAGTCGAAGACCCGCCGCCACCTCATCGAGTTCTGGATGGTCGAGCCGGAGGTCGCTTTCGCCACCCTCCAGGACATCATCGCCCTCGGCGAGGACCTCATCCTGTTCATCATGGAGCGGGTCCTGACCAAGCGCCGGCTCGAGCTCGAGACCCTGGAGCGCGACGCCAAGCCGCTCGAGGCCATCGCCAAGCCGTTCCCCCGCCTGACCTACGACGAGGCCGTCCCCATCCTGCGCCAGAAGGGCTCGACGATCGAGTGGGGCGGCGATTTCGGCGCCCCGGAGGAGACGATCATCTCCGAGCTCTACACCTCCCCGGTCTGCGTCACGCATTTCCCCACGGCCATCAAGGCCTTCTACATGCAGCCGGCCCCCGAGAACCCGGACGTCGTGCTCGGCGTCGACTTCCTGGCCTCGGAGGGCTACGGCGAGGTCATCGGCGGCGGCCAGCGCATCCACGACCTGGCCCTGCTCGAGAAGCGCCTCGAGGAGCACCAGCTGCCGCGCCAGGCCTACGAGTGGTACCTCGACCTGCGCAAGTACGGCAGCGTGCCGCATGCCGGCTTCGGCATGGGCATCGAGCGCATGGTCTCCTGGATCTGCGGCATCAAGCACATCCGCGAGACGATCCCCTTCCCGCGGCTCCTGTACAGGATCTATCCTTGACCCGTCCGACGCGCGGCGCCCGGGGCGGCCGGCGCGCCGGGAGAACGATCGCGCTCGTCACCCTCGGTTGTGCCAAGAACCTCGTCGACAGCGAGGTCATGCTCGGCGCGCTGAAGAAGGCCGGCTACCGCCCGGTGGCCCGTCCGGCCGACGCGGACGTCGTCGTCGTCAACACCTGCGGCTTCATCGGCCCGGCCCGGGCCGAGGCCGAGTCCGTCCTGGCCGAGGTCCTGAAGATCAAGCGCTGCGACCCGGGCCGGCGTGTCGTCGCCGCCGGCTGCTACGTCGAGCGCGACCCCGAGGGGCTGAAGGCCAAGTTCCCCGGCGTCGACGCCTGGACCGGCGTCCGCGACTTCGACCGCATCGCCGCCATCGTCGAGGGCCGGCCGGTCCGCCCGGCCGCGGGCACATTCCTCTACGGCGACGCCACGCCCCGGGTCGTCACCACCCCCGGCGCCTGGGCCTACGTCAAGGTCTCGGAGGGCTGCTCGCACCGCTGCGGCTTCTGCGCCATCCCCCTCATCAAGGGGCCGTACGTCTCGCGGCCCGCGGCCTCCATCGTCCGCGAGGCCCGGGCCCTGGCGTCCCTGGGCGTCAAGGAGATCGACCTCGTCTCGCACGACACGACCTGGTTCGGCCGCGACCGCGGCCTCCGCCACGGCTTGGCCGCCCTTCTCGGCCGGCTGGCCCGGGTCCGCGGCCTGGCCTGGGTCCGGTTCCTTTACGGCTACCCCGGGACCGTCGGGCCGGAGCTCCTGGAAGCCATGGCCGACCCAAGGATCTGCCGCTATTTCGACATCCCGTTCCAGCACGCCGACCCCGGCCTCCTCAAGGCCATGGGCCGCGGCCTGGGCGGCGACCGGGCCCTCGCTCTCGTCGAGCGCATCCGGACGCGCCTGCCGGGAGCGGCCATCCGGACCTCGCTCATCGTCGGCTTCCCGGGCGAGGGGCGCCGGGAGTTCGCCGCGCTGAAGGCCTTCGTGCGCCAAGCCCGGTTCGATCACGTCGGGGTCTTCGCCTATTCGCCGGAGGACGGCACGGCCGCCGCCCGGCGCCCCGAGACCGTCCCGGCGGCCGAAAAAGAGGACCGCCGCCGCGAACTCATGGAGCTCCAGGCCGCCATCTCGCTGGCCCACAACCGCGGCCGCGTCGGCCGGACGATCGAGGTCCTCGTCGAAGGGCCGGCCGCCGGCGCGCCGGGCCTCTGGTCCGGGCGCGGACGCTTCCAGGCCCCCGAAGTGGACGGCGTCGTCCGCTTCGCGCTCCCCGCGGGGCTGGCCGAGCCGCCGGCGGCCATCGTGCCGGTCGAGATCCTTGCGGCCACGGCCTACGATCTCGAAGGGAGGATGATCCCATGAAGGTCCTGGGCCGCGTCCTGGCCACGTTCTTCGGGATCGGACTGGCCCCCCTGGCCCCGGGCACGGCGGCCAGCGCCGTCGTCGCCGTCCTCCACGTCCTCGTCCTCCACCGCCTGCCCGTCCCCTTCTTTGCGGGCCTGATCGTCGCCATCTTCTTCGCGGGCACGGCCGCATCGACCGGCTACGCCCGCGAGCTCGGCCGGCCCGATCCCGGCCGCATCGTCATCGACGAGGTCTGCGGCCAGCTCATCGCCCTGGCCTTCCTGCCCGCGGGCGTCCTGGCGGCGGGCCTGTCCTTCGCCCTGTTCCGCGTCTTCGATATCCTCAAGCCCTGGCCCATCCGGCGGCTCGAGCGGCTGCCCGCGGGTTGGGGCATCATGGCCGACGACGTCGCCGCCGGCCTGGCCGCCGCCCTGGCGGCCCGGCTGGCCCTGCTCGTCGTTTGAAACCCGGAGGTCCGCCCATGAAGGTCGAGATCATCGCCGTCGGCTCGGAGCTGTTGACGCCCGATTTCCAGGACACCAACTCGCTCCGCCTGACGGCCGGCCTGAACGCGATCGGCCTCGCCGTGTCGTTCAAGACCACGGTCGGCGACGACGCCGGGGACCTGGCGCTCGCCCTGCGCACGGCGCTGCGGCGCTCCCGCCTCGTCCTGTGCATGGGCGGCCTGGGGCCGACCGAGGACGACCGGACCCGCGAGACCCTGGCCCGGGTGCTCGGCCGGCGGCTCGTCTTCGACCGGGCCATCCGGGACCGCATCCGGGAGCGGTTCCGGCGTCGCGGCTGGCCGATGGCGGCCACGAACCTCAAACAGTGCTATGTCATCGAAGGCGCCGAGGTCCTGGAGAACCCGAACGGCACGGCCCCCGGCCAGTGGCTCGAGGCCGGCCGGCGTCTCGTCGCCCTTCTGCCCGGCCCGCCGCACGAGATCCTGCCCATGTTCGAAAAGGACGTCCTGCCGCGCCTGGCCCGCCGCGGCAAGGGCGTGACGGTCCGGCGGGTCCTGCGGCTGACCGGCCTGGGCGAATCGTCCATGGAATCCCGGCTCAAGCGATTCTACCATGCCGTGCCGCCGGAGGTGAGCGTCACCACGCTAGCCGCCTTCGGCGACCTGTCCATCCGGCTGACCTACACCGGCCCGGGCCCGCGGGAGCTCGCCGACCGCCGGCTGGAGCCGCTCGAGCGGGCCCTCGTCCGCGCCGTCGGGCCCTGGATCTACTCCCTCGGCGGCGAGTCCCTCGAGGAGGTCGTCGGCGCCCTGCTCCGCGAGCGCGGGCTGACCCTCGCTTGCGCCGAGTCCTGCACCGGCGGGCTCCTCGGCCACCGGCTGACCGAGGTGCCCGGCAGCTCGGCCTATTTCTTCGAGTCCGCCGTCACCTACGGCAACCGGGCCAAGACGAAACGGCTGGGCGTGCCGCCGGCCCTCCTCGAGCGCCACGGCGCCGTCAGCGCCCCCGTGGCCCGGGCCATGGCCGAGGGCGTCCGCCGCACATCGGGGGCCGACCTCGGCCTGGCGGTCACGGGCATCGCCGGGCCGGGCGGAGGCACGCCGCGCAAACCCGTCGGCCTCGTCTATGTCGCCTTGGCCCGGGAACGCGGCACCGCCGTCGTCCGCAGCCTTTTTTCCGGGGGCCGGTCGCAGGTCAAGTTCCAATCCTCGCAGAAGGCCCTTGACCTGGTCCGAAAAAGCCTTACCCGCCGGACCGGAAAGGCCTTATAATGGTCCGGTGCCGGTCATGAGAGCCTTTGTCGCCATCGATCCCTCTCCGGAGATCCGGGACCGCCTGCGGGCCCTGATCGGGGAGCTCGAGAAGACTCGCGGGGACGTGCGCTGGTCGGGTCCCGGCGGCATGCACCTGACGCTCAAGTTCCTGGGCCCGGTCGACGAGGCCCGGGCCGCCCGGATCGGGCAGGTCCTGGCCGCCGTCGCGTCCCGTTACCGGCCGTTCCAGCTGCGGTTCGAAGGCACGGGCGCCTTCCCGGACGAACGCCGCCCGCGGGTGCTCTGGGCGGGCTGCGCCGCCGGGCCCGAATTGGCGGCCCTCCAGGAGGAGATCGACCGGGCCCTCGAGGCCGAGGGCTTCGAGCGGGAGGCCCGGGCTTTCACGCCTCACCTGACGCTCGGCCGGGTCAAGGGGCCGGCCCGGATGGACCGGGTCCTGGCCGAGATCACCCGCCATCGCCAGGACGTCTTCGGGTCCATGACCGTGGACAGGATCATCCTGTTCGAGAGCCGGCTCCTCCCCCGGGGGGCCGAGTACCGGGCGGTGTCCGAGGCGGTCCTGTCATGAGGCTCCTGTTCGCCCTGGCGTCGTACCTTGCCGGCTCCATCCCGACCGGGTACCTGATGGTCCGGCTGGCCGGGCGCAAGGACGTCCGGGATTTCGGCAGCGGCAGCACCGGCGCCACCAATGTGCTGCGGCTCAAGGGCTGGAAGGCGGCCCTGCCCGTGGCCGTCATCGACATCGCCAAGGGCGCCCTGCCGGTGGCCTTGGCCGCCCGCTGGTTCGCCGACCCGGTCTTCGCCGCGCTCTGCGGCCTCCTGGCGGTCGTCGGCCACTGCTACCCCTTCTCGATCGGGTTCCGGGGCGGCAAAGGCGTGGCCACCGCGCTTGGCGTCTTCGCGGCCGTCGCCTGGGCCCCCTGCCTGGGCAGCCTGGCCCTGTTCCTGATCGTCGTCGGGCTGACCCGCTACGTGTCCCTGGGCTCGATGGCCGCCGCCCTGGCCTTTCCGCTGATCGTCTTCGCCGCCGGGGGGCCGAGGCCGGTGGCCGCCGTGGCCCTGGCCATCGCCCTGCTCATCGTTTTCCGGCACCGCGGGAACATCGGCCGTCTTCTGAACGGCACGGAACGAAAACTCGGGGAGAAAGCGACATGAACACTGCGGTGATCGGCGGCGGCAGCTGGGGCTCGGCCTTCGCCCGCTATCTCGGCTCCATCGGCCTGCCCGTGTCCCTGTGGATCCGCGAGGAGGACATCTACCGCGAGGCCCTCCAGAGCCGCGAGAACAAGGCCTTCCTGCCGGGGTTCCGGTTCCCGGAGACCGTGGCCTTCACCGACGACCTGCGGGCCGCCGCGGCGGCCGGCGACGTCGTCTTCATCGCCGTGCCCTCGCAGTACTGCCGGGGCGTCTACGCCCGGATCGCCCCGGTCCTGCGCCGGGACCAGATCCTGGTCAGCCTGACCAAGGGGTTCGACAAGACGACCCTGATGCGCATGAGCCAGGTCATGGAGGAGGTCTTCCGGGCCCAGCCCCGGCCGCGCCTGGCCGTCCTGTCCGGCCCCAGCTTCGCCAAGGAGGTGGCTGCCGGCCATCCCACGGCCCTGGCCGTCGCCTCGCGCGACACCAATGCGGCCCGCGACGTCCAGCACCTGATCTCGAGCGTCAGCCTCCGGGCCTACACCTCGACGGACGTGACCGGGATCGAGGTGGCCGGGGCCCTGAAGAACGTGGTCGCCATCGCCGCCGGCATCGCCGA